>Ga0181356_1000046_pt1 | contig 42005 bp, 76 predicted proteins | sample Fa13VDMM110SN_FD_130104 | JGI IMG/M metagenome (GOLD analysis project Ga0181356, IMG submission 130104) | Freshwater viral communities from Lake Michigan, USA - Fa13.VD.MM110.S.N | ecosystem: Environmental > Aquatic > Freshwater > Lake | place: USA: Michigan | collected 2013-09-24 | reverse complement strand
TTTTCCTTCATCAAGTTCACATTTTTTACGTTGGCTAAGAACCAACAGAGCTTCCATTCCGGCAAATGTGTTTTCTTTAATTGTCTTTAGAATGAACTCTTGAGAGTAATCAGCCAGGATCATCTGATTGATGTCTTTGTACTCTAGTCCTTCCGGCCAGATGACAACTCTAAAGCCCTGCTCGATAGCGGTCTTGTTCTGCTTAACGATGTGCTTATTACGAGGTTCATTATCGTAGACAACTACTATATTCCTTCTTGGTATCTTTGTCAAGCTAATTGTCGCAGTTAGATTACCACCAGCAGCGGCAATTGAATTAGGTAGGAACATCGCATCGAATGGACCTTCTGTGAGATACACCGTCTTTGTCTTATCCACTGTATCAAGACCATAGACCTTAGCCGCATCCTCTTGAAGCATAATCGAGATGTATCGAATCTCCGCATCCGGATTCAGACTTCTACCCTGATACCCAACCAGATTCTTCTCTTCATCCAAGAATGGGATAATGATACGTGCCTCATCATCTTCCGGATGAGTAAACTTACCCGGCAGCAGAGCATTGGTGAATGTCTTAAATTTCTCACAATAGAAAAGCTTGAAGTGTTCTTTTGAAGGAATCTTACGTCCATCAATATACTGCTTCGCAGGATGCTTAATCGGTAGTGCTGAAATCTTCACGAGCTCATTCAGCACAGTACCTTTCACGAATGATGGCTTCTTCATCTTCATTGCAAATTCTTCTACATCAGACTTAGGTCTAGTCTTATTCTTATTAACCAGTAGTTCCTTCATCATCTCACGCCACAGCTGAGAATCGATTTCCTTAAGAACATAAGTGAATCGATCAGACTTATTACACTTGTGACAGAAATACTTAAGTACACCCTTCTTAGGGAATATGTAGGCACGAGCTCGACGCTTATTCTCTTCAGAGTCACCACAAAATGGACATGACATATTATACACTGTTTTCAGTGCAGTCTTCTTTTTGAAGTTACGGAAACGGGACGAAACAAGCATCACATACTTGTTCTCTAACCAAAGATTATCTTGCTGCATTCTTCACCGAATATATTAAGATCACATAAGTGATTATACTCGTTTTACCGTGGAAAGCAAGTGATTTATCTAGCTATTTTTTTGTTCAAGAGAAATTGGTGCATTAGGCTCATAAATGCCGATTCCGATGATATAGTCTTGAGCATCAGACAAACGAACAGGAAACTTTCTACCAATAATACGCCCAACTGTTGTTAATTCAACAACATGCTGGCCTTCTTGTGTGGAGTAAACAATTTCATCGTTAGCAACAAATTCTGCAGCAATATCTTTAGGCCAAATATCAAAGTCCGACTTTCCATCATACAATTCTGGTGGGCCCTTCAAAAATATCTTTGCATAACCAGCAGAGACACGTACCATTTGATACTCACCGCTCTTCACACGTTTCTTAACCCAAGAGATTCCTGGGTCGTTATCAATGATTGTTCTAAGAACATCAACTGGCACAAGGTTTGCATTGTGTTTAAGACGTTCCTCTACGATCTCGCGAGTAAGACGCTCAATCGTTTCTTCAGCTGTCTTAAGACGATTGGTTACACGTTCAGAAAATGTGCGTTCCCGTTCGGCTTCAGTGTCTTCACGTACTAGTGTTTCCTTTGCATACTTGCGGCGCTCTGCCACAATCCACACAACAGCTGCTCCGATTGGAGTTGCGATTGTTAAAATTGAGGGTATTGCGTTTTGTAACGCCGTAAGGAAATCTACTGATGTCGTCATACTACAACCAAATACTTTCTAATTGCTGTCCAAAGGTCATATATGTATTTGATGTTCCAGAAGATAAGAATTCCTGGAAGTACTAATGACAATAATGACGGTTGGAAAATTGGTTTGTTTGGAAAATCGAATAGAATAATTCCAATTAGCACAAAAAAAGATATCATAAGATTAGAAATTGCTGAATTGAAAGTCAACCTTTGAGCGATTTTTAAGTTTGCTGATGGGATAGCAAGTTTATTAGGGTGTTTATAAGAATCACCCCGAAGCTTAAACACGAACATAAGATTCATTACTCCGAGAACAACCAGAGAAACAAACCACATCCACAATTCTATTGCTATTAAGATACTATTTAAATCATACATTTACAACTACCCTCTTTATTGCTGTATATAGGCAATAAGATGTGATTAAATTAAAGAACACGAATATTTCAAGGAACCACCACTCGAAGATAACCTGGTTAAAGCGATCGGAAACATGGGTACCAGTAAATAAACTCAGGGCGACGCAAGCAAAAGCGACAACAAGATAGTTTATTCCGAAAACAAAAAACAGTCTTGAACTTTCGGTAGAGTTTATCTTAGGCATAGAAGCCGTATTAGGTTTCATTGATCTTAATTTTGTTGCGAAAAATATCGACAATGTGCCAACAAAACACATTGAGATGAACCAAACGGTTCCTTCTAGAAACGCTGCATCTGTCATAATTTATTTCCCAGTCCCAGAAATCAAACGTCTCGCGGTGGCAACAGTATAATTGGTCGAGGCGTTTGGTGAGTTAAGCATAGTTAAGGCTGCAATAAGCATCAAGATATCTTTAACCGGCGCATCCTTTTGGGATCTGTAGCGGGTGAGCAAGGTAGCTATGACATTCGTCAGAGATTTCCTAGTAGCCTCCGCCGAATCTTGATCTGTTGTTTGATCTTCCATAGATTAACCTCTGTTCATTTTCGTATTTATTCTTGTGGTTCTTCGTAGTACTCTTTGTAACCGATGACAACTCCGTTACTTTCGTTAACGTAACGCTGGATATCGGCAAAGTTAAGTGAAAGTGCTTGATATCCATCATCAGTTAACGCGAAGAGGACCGGGTTGGTTCCGTTCTCTTTGAGTTTTTCAAACACAAGTGCTGCGTTTTCTGGTGTCACTATCATCCATTTGATGTCGCGCATATCCACAGATTGAACACCTGGGAGAATTAAAACTGGTTTAGCGATTGGAGCTACTGTTACTTCGAGTGGCGCAGTTGCACAACTAGCTAGGAACAACAACCCCAGGGCACTTAGAGATTTTGCTAGTATCATCATATTCTTTCTTCTCTTCTTCAGTTAATACAGATCCGGTTGAAATTTCCATGCAACGAAAAACATTATCAGTTCCTTCGTTGATGATACGTTCGATAGATTCAGGTCTAGCTTCAGCAAGCCTACCAAGGTCGCGTTGACCTTCTAGTGTCATCTTTGTGAATTTACGCTCAAGATCCGTGACGGCCTTTTGAGCTTCGTATTGGAGCGTAGAGATAACTTCAGCAATTCGCTTCATATCGATGTTGGCTTGTTTGACAGAATCAATCGCTTCGTCTTGAAGTTTATTTTCTGCCTTAACTGTGCCTAGATCTTGTGATAGTTTGCTGATCTGCTTCTGAGTGTAGTCAAAGTACATGTAGCCTGCGCCTAGCATGCCACCGAACACCAGCAGAATAATAAGATATGTTACCCATGGAATTTTCATTTTCTAACCTTTAAGCTGCATCCGGTTCGAGTCTCTGTTTTTTTCTAGCCAACATATAATTGCGAGATTTTGGTTTTACAAGAAGCGGATCAAAGCCTTTAATAGCAGAAGATTCTCCAGAACCCTGAGCAGTCACAGAGTTGGCTGGAACACCTCCCGTATCTTCCATGAATTCGCGAAACGTCTTCATCTTTCCCCTCTGGGTCTGGGTGAACACACCCATCTGGCTATATCCAACGATATATTTAGCTTCTATAGGTGCATTAAATCTTAGTTCTGGAGTTGTGAGCCCACTAAAATCTTCACCGTTTTTCTTCACATATTCGTCGTGAGCCTCAGGATCAGCAAGTCGACGTTTAATATCAGGAGGATTACCACCAAAATTTCTATCAACATGTTGATGTACCCAATCCATTGGAAGATGAGCAACAACTACCGCTCTGTCTTCATGTGGTACCGTAACAGCTTTTTTTCCTGATTGACGAAAATTACGCTCACCAGACATAGCAGCGTAACCGTGTGCAACATCAGCCCCATGAGAACCGATGGCAACAGAAATCATGCCTGTTTTTGGGTCTTTGTTGCTGATACCAGGACCATTAAGATCTGTAATACCAGGAACGTTATTAATGTGCGTTCCGTGATATACCACAAGATGGGTTGGATTTTTTGACCAGTGGATCATCAATCGTTCTTATCTGAAAGAGATTTCTTTTCAATCATGAAATCTTTGAACGAACGAAGCTCTGTTCCGTTGCGAAGAATCGAACGTGGTTTATACACACGACGTTTGCGTACAATCTTACGATGTAATGGTGGGCGACGGTATTTCTTGGAGTAAGCTTCTTCCACTACAGGCTCCTTAGTGCTTCTACGATTCTTGTATCCATACCAACATCACTGGATATAATTGTCTTTCTCTCGATTCCGATATCTTCAATTCTATCGGGCATTCTATTTAGATACACTACAAATGGCTTTAGATACTTGCCATACTCGGGCATCTTCATAAACAGCATTCGTGTGGTTTCATTTTCAAAACAGTTATACAACACGATCATGTGATTAAGAATCAGGCGTTCTTTAAGTTCACCTGATTCTTCATAGCGATTAAAAAGTTTCTTTAGATACTTGAACCGACTTAAGTCTTCAAGAAATTCAATTGTGCTGAGACACTGCGGATTATCATAATGTTTCGCGGCAAAAATGGCGAAGTTCGTTTCATCAAGTGGTTCAATCACAACTATACCTTTGTTAAACGACTCGTATCATCTACCTTTATCATATTTTTTGGAGAACGCCTATGAGCTTGTTCATCTTCCCAAGAAATATCATTAGGGAGTTTTGGATGCACCCATGCAACTCCAGCGCTCCCATTTCCGCTTTTAGAAGGTTTAGAATATACAGTGAACACTTTACCTGGATGATCAGGATGTGTTACGTGATCGCCAACGCTTAATGGTTTTTTAATCTCTTCTTTTAGAGCTTTGCGTATGTGATTAAGGATACTCATTAAGCAAGTCTCACAAACACCGCGCCATTTGCATTGTAGTAAGGTTGACCAACAATAACACCTGCAGTGTTAGCAACAGCATCATTAGCATAAGGCCCAGAAAAGAGACCTGTTTGGACAACTGCCTTTGTTGCTTGCTTAGTTGTGTTCGCGCTAGAGTCGTGAACGATAATGCGATCATTAGCATCAAAGCTCGACAAATCAGGAAGATCTGGAATTGTTTTTGCGCGGGAATTGTCGGTCATAAAATTACCTTAGAAAGTTTGGGGGATCCACCACTAAAAAAGAATCCCCCAATTGTTTTATCTGTTGTACTCAAGAACGCCGATCTTAAGCAACCACTGAGCGAACGAAGTCTCGCAGAATTGCTGCCAAAGATTATGCATCCTTAGCAACTGTATCTTCAGCGTCACCAGAGATCGAACCAGAAGCTACAAGTGTTTCGTATTGGATACGACCTGCGCGACCACCGGTTCCAACCTGACGGCGGACCCAACCAGCGTGAGCAACTTTATTTGCCAGTCCAGAAATTACTGGTTGACCAGCTGTTGCTGTTTGTCCAGTTAGAGTGTGTCCTGATTCAGTGACACCCTTTGTAAGTGTTAGGGCTGTTCCACCAGGTGATGTTGCAAGATATGCGCCAGTTGAGTTTGAAGCAACAACATAGTATGCTGTGTTGTTTGCAAGTTCCGTAATAACGGTGTTACCGGCAGCAACAAGGTATGTTGCGATGTCACCATTCTGGAACACGTTAGTTGCGAAGGCGATAAATCCGTTCGAAGCAACCGATGTGTTAGCGTTGAATGAACGAGCAGCTGGAGCAGCGATCGTTACTGATGGTGGTGAACTGTAACTGTTGCCTGGAAGAACAACGTTAATTGCAGAGATTTTACCAGTTGAGTTAGCTGAAGCGTTTGCAGTTCCATTTCCACCAACAGTTACAGCAGCGTTAGCTGTGTATCCAGATCCCATAAAGCTAACAGGAATAGAGATAATAGAACCGTTAGCAACACCAATTTCTGTTGTGTCGATACCATAAACTTCAGCGGCGTTTGCACCAACTTCAGAAGCAGCTACGAATGCTGGAGCTTCTTGAACGATAAAAGTGTTTGACGCAGCAGCAGTAGCTACAGCACCACCAAGAGTTGCCGCTTGAACCCTAGCAACTGTTGTGTTTGCGATTGCAACAACAAGATATTTTGTGCTGTTTGCAATGATATAGTTCCCAACCTTAAGCTCAGTTGTGAACAGAGTGCTAGTGCCAGCGACGTGGCCGTTAGCAAAAATTTCTAGCGTACCAGTATTGGCCGCAGTATTGTCTTTGTTACCCCAGAGCATATGTTTTCTTCCTCTAATTATTGGTTCTGTTTATTTATCGGTTACAGAGATTACAAATCGCCTCTTTTAGCTTTCGCAAAGGCTCTTTTGCGCCAGACTGAGCTACCCTTTGGTGCTTTCTTTTTAAAATCATCTTCGGCGTCTCGAACACCCTTTCGGTGTTCGGCATCTTTGTCTACACTCTCACCAAGTCCTTTTGCGGCACGATAATGTTTGTCATATTCATGCACTCTAGAAATTTGTGTTTGTGAAGCTCCTGTTTTCTGTAAATGCGCAGTAATAGCACGACTAGGAGAAATCGCATATTCATTTGGAAGACTTTTCACCACATCACGATGTAGAGTGTCAGCATTCACAGCAGTATTCTTAGCAGGAGAAGATGAATGTTTAGCTTTAGAGTTAATTGATTGGTTTGGATTAAAATCATGGCGATTTGGGTTATCACCAGCAGCTGTTACGTTTTCTGCGTGTTTAGCTGTTGCATATGCGTGTTTTGCATTTCTTCTTACTTCTTCATCTTTTTCGTCATGTGCTGGAGCAATAGAACGAGAATTTCCAGAAGATCTGACACTACCGTGGCCGCGAATCCCAGTACCATACTGAGCCATAGCTGCTAATTGAGACGCCGGATTAAAAAATACTCCAGTAAGACCTCTTCCAATAATTTCATCAATTCGAGTTAATTCTTCAGCAGTAAAAAGATCAGCATCAATCTCTGTTTCGTTAGTAAGATCTACAGGTTTTGCTGACATTGGATTAGCTTGGATTTTCGCTTTAGCTCTTTCAGCACCAGCTTTAACTGTTTCCACATGTTTTGTCAGTGCATCATACATTCTTTTAGCTTCAACCGGATCATATTTTGAGCGTCTAGCCTCATCAAACTGACCAATCATAGAATTGTCTTCAGCTTCAAGACGCTCTTTTTCTTCTTTTGCAACCTTTGCATCGGCGACCGTCTTATCGTTGATCTTACGTGCTGCATCAAGCAGCGACTGTGAGAATTGTTTGTCTAATGGATCGCCGAACATATTACTCTTCCTTGTGTAAGTGTCTGTTGTTTAGTCTTTTAGCGGCAGCGGCGGCTTTTTCAGCAGCTGTTTGTTTCAAATAAGAAGCTGCCGTACCAAGAACATCATCCACTTGTGTTTTTAGTGGTTCCTTTTTACGTCTCATCGTACCAATAGCAGCAGTAGTATGGGCAAGAAAATCAACATCAGGAGTATGTACTTCAACTACTTCTTCTTTACCAGTTCTCATAGCAGCTAATTTGTCGTGTCTATCACAGTGACTCTCAAGATTTCTATTTTCATCAGCTTTCCAAGCCTCGAGAGTTTTCATAACGGGTTTCCCCCTAGAGTTCTTAAATGGTTTTTCAGCACCAGGAGCGTAGCAACTATAAAGATGACCACCAGGTCCATTTGGACTTTCGGCTTCTAGTTTAAGATCTGCAACATGTCTTTTCTTACCACCAACTATTCTAAAAAGATGGTGACCACCCTTTGTTACTTTATTATCTTCACCATGTGGCTTAGAAGTGAACTTTTCTTGTAGATCATAGTCTACACTCTCACCAAGTCCCTTGGCTAAATTCTCAGTAAGATTCTCAAACTTCTCATTGATAGTTGGTGCTTTGCGATCAGCGACGTAAACGTTTACCGCGTTGAATGCATACTGCTCACCAGTTAGTTTTGATCTGGAACGCTTGTACTCAAGAAGAGCATCAGCATACACCTGAAGAACCTCAACGAATGGTACGTTGATGCTTTCAGCTTTCTCTTTAAGAGATCTTACTGCTGGCGAATCCTTCGCGGCTGTGAGATCAAGAAGAGTCATCAGGCTATCAGCCATTGGATGATCACCCATATTAATGATCATAGACTCGATAATTTGTGGTAGTGGTCTCTGGTTGAACTGTGCTTCGAATACTTCATTCTCTCTTAGACGAGAACGACCTGTTCCGGCGCGATATGATTGCAGGCGCTTAAAGCTGGCTGCACGTACTTTAGGAAGCAGGCGCTTTGCTATTTTCTTGATAAGCTTCTGTCTCTTCTCGAGAGCTCTATCAACAAAGATTTTCTGTGTTGTTGAAAGCTTGGCGTAAGAAACACCCTTAACTGGGGAGAAACGCTTCTTGAGAAGGTTGCGAGCGGCACGTTCTGAACGTTTCCAGATACGGCTGGCGCTTGGTGATTGGCTTAGTGCGCGTTTGGCTCCGCGCTTTAGTTTTGGTTTGATTCTTTTGATCTGACGACCACGTTGGAGGCGCTGAGCGACTGTCAGTGCACGGCCTTCGCCGATACCATGCTGCTTTGGTTTCATTTTAATTGTAGCATTACCACCATTACCACCAATGACATTACAATCGATTTCATCTTTTGGTTTTCCACTAAGCATTGTACCCTTAGTGGGTTTTTCAACAGCAGCTTTTTCTTTATCAGTCATCAGAGTTTCCCTTGGGCTTATCTGTTTGTTGAAGGTTTATCCCTGAGGACCTAACTTATGCTTTATTTAGTGTAATTATTTTCTACAAGCCATTGTTTAAACCGAAGTAGAGTGGATTCTTGAGATTCTGGTTTGTCTTTCGCTAAACCCATATGGTATTTTAGTCTGTCCCAAAGTCTTTGGTGTATTTTAGGATCATTTGTAGGAGCCGGTGGTAATTGTGAGGTGAATTTCTTTTTATCACCATCAATTATCATGTTTCTCATAGCGGTTCCGTTTATTTGTTCACCAGAAGAATTTGATATTCTATGAAAATCATGAACTTCAACTTGACCGTGGTTAATTTGTCCAGCCTTTACCATACCATCTGCAGTTGCTCTTAAGACTTTAGCTTGGCTAGGTTCCACATGAATATGAATTTTAGAGTAATTTTTAGCATGATCTCCAAGGATTTCACCAAGACCACGTTCTGGTGTAGTGTTATCCCAATTAACCTTTGGAGAAAACGCTTTAGCAAATTTTAATTTCTCGTCAACTGGCATTGGGCTTTCTGATATTTTTGGCGATCCAGTAAATTTTCTTTTAGCTGGATTTGGATTTCTAACATTACCCCAAGTTTTACCAACAACGCTGTCTTTTCCTGCAGTTTTTCCATCAACACCATGTCCAACAACGACCACGTGATCTGATCCAGACTCGTCACCCATTTTTTTAATTTCATTGGCATAATAATGATGACCAACGCTGTTGACACCACCACCGAGAGAAGTAACTCCAAGAACTAATGATTTCTTCATATTATCTAAACCTAGCATTAGCGTTTCTGTTTAACCATGCGAAATTTTCTGATGGGTGAACAGATAAACCACCAGTTGATCTACCAACAATCTTTCCTTCTACGCCTTTACCTTTAACGTGGAAACCTTCTCCGGTGTTTGATTCTAATTCCCCATGTTCTGGGTGATCAACACGAGCAACCCATGGTGATTTACCAGAACGTTTTATCGCATCACCAAATCCGCTGTTTAGCGTATTAACTGCAGATTGCAGATGATTGTGTATTCTAAACATTCTATCAAAGTGGGCTTTGTTGTTTTTTATGTGTTTAACTGCAGCGTCGGCTAATCCTTCGTGAGTTTCTGCCGAGGCAGTTGCTGCTGCAGCAAATTTAACTTTACCGTTTTTTGCATGCTCTTCAGCTTTTTCTCTATATTTTTGTGCATTCTTTTGGTGCTTGGCTCTAATGTGAGCAGCTAAATCTTCACTACTAAACGCTTTGTTGGTAGTAAGGGTATTGTTTATATATGTCTCAATATGACTGCTTCCAGAACTGCTTCCAGAACTGTCAGTCAAAAATCCATGTAATTTACCATCAGATCCAAACAGATGTCTATCAGTATGTTTCTTCAATTCCTCTTCAGCATCAGATAGATGTTTAAGAGCCTTTGTTTTAAATGGCTCTGCTATTTGTTTCTCTTCCGGATGAAGTCTGACATCAAAGTGCGCGACAACTCCCTTTGGATCTTTACCAAATTTCGTTTCTGGTGAAATTGGAGAAGATGGTTTTCCAGGAGAAACAGAAGTATGCGGGGCTATTAATATATTCGCTTTTGGCGAAACATCGGCGTTTGGTGTTGGGTGATATTTAAACATGTTACCACGGAATCCACCACCATCCTTAAAGGCGACATCAAATTGATGTGATCCTAGTTGCTGAGGAAGAATTTTCCTAACACCCTCGCGATTAGCAGCCAGAGAACCTAGTGCTTTTTGCATATGGGGTTTTGGTGAACTGGACTTTGGTCCATATTGATCTTCAGCATCATCTTCATGTCTAACAGGAAGGCCAGAATTACCTTTATATTCAAAAGATGTTGATAGTTTTTTTCCTCTTTTGTGTGGTTTCTGGTATTGTGAAGCAACAAGAGATTGAGAACCATCAAACTTTTTTGTTACTTCTGTTTCACCATCATTGTTGGCAATAGATCTCAACGTTCCAATAACGTTATGAGAAGCTTTTATGCCATTTAAAGAACCATCTGCAAGGTGTCCACTGTGGCCAATTGTGCCTTTAGCGGTAGCTTCTTCAAGATATTGTTTATATCGGAGCATGTTATTTAAACTTTGGTTTTTTTGTTGTGTCAACGTCTTTGTGTGTTTCAGAAGGTAGAGTAGTTGAACCGCGTTGAGAAAGTGTGTGTTGTCTTCCACCAGAATAAATTGACAATTTCTGAACAGGCATTTTCTTTCCTGTTTTTTTGTGAATACCGTGAATCGTGACGCTGGCTGTTAATGGTGTGTGACTCACAGTTAAACTGTGGAAGTGATCAAGATAGTTGTTTATGTGTTCTTCTGCGTCCATAACGTGCGTTTCTGCAGTACCATCTTTTTTAACTTTAGATTTAACGATAATGTGTGGGAGATGAGTCTTTCCTTCGGCTTCTGATCCGCCATGAACGTGACCGTTCATACCAACAGTTTTTCTTACATGAGCTTTTAAAAATTCATCTTGATCTTGAGAATTACCAGATTGTGTTACCTTTCTTTTCAATCCACGAGCATAAGAACCTGCCATTTTTTGAGAAGATCTAGATGAACTTGCTTCTATTTCAGTTCTTCTTGGGTGAATTTTGTGTTCTTCACGATTTTCCGGTTTGTTGTCTATACTCTTTAAGAACGTATCATGTTCTTGAGTTGTTGCGTGTAGATTACTACCAGAATGCACAGACATCGTCTGGGTACCAGGATTCGCATAATTTATGGTTTTCAGTTTTCCACGTTTAGCGGATAGAGCTTTTAAAACAACCTTTTTACTTCTTCCGGACGCGTCTTTACCGGTAATAATTAGATCGGCTTTTGATAGTGGATCCTTTACTCCAGTTTCTAAAGTGTGATCCTTTGGTTGGCTCGTCCAAGCAGTTCTTGTTGGTGTAAATCCTACATGCTTAACAACTGCTTTAGCAGCAGTTTTCGCGGCGTTATTAAGATGTTGATAACCTGGATGCTCTTGGAAATTTTTACCATACAGCGCAGTCGCATGCGCATTGTGGATTTCTTCAGGTGTTTTACCAGCTGCTCGATAATTTGCAGCGTGTACACCACCATTAAGATGTTTACCAAGAAGAATCTCGAAAACCTTTCCCTCAGAATCAGCTGGTGATCCAGTTTTGATTTCCTTAATTTTCTTCGCTTCCAACAAAAATCTTGAATATCGTAACATCTGAAACTCCAAATCATTTTCTTTTAACTATTTATTGATCTGCAAACGCAATGAAGCCCCACCGGTTAAGGTAGGGCTTCAAATGACTAGTGGAAATGGTTAAGCTGATATCCAGCTAGGTGGTTCTCGGTTTTTCCAACTGTGGAGGCGAGCTTTACCGATTTTGTAGTAGTTACGGTAATTAACCACCGGATCATCAGAAATACGATATTCCTCATCCATACAAGAAGGCATAGGCGTTCTTCGACCCTGCTTGATTTTAAATGGTGAATGACGTAACATTCCAGAGACGCCTTTAGTCTCTACCGCGTGGTGTTTTCCGTATCTAAAGGTGTATTCTTTAAGAAGAGCCAATAGATGCTGATACAGCCAGCGGTAGTTACTATCTGATTCTCTAGCCCAAATAGCCGATGGATGGTTCTTGTGGGTTTTCTTATAGAGAAGTTCATTCGTCAGTTTATCATGAAGAGTTCCATCATCAGGATCACCATCAATAACACGGTGGGCAGTAGAAAGAAGCTGAGCCGTTTCGAGAATCATCTTAACGACGTGCTTGTCTACCATCCATCGTGCACACTCATCTGGGTCTGTTGACAGATAGAATATATTCATAATTACATATCTCTTTCGTAGTTTCCACTCTTGAACCCAACTGTTCCACCACGTTCGACGATGCGCTTTAGTACATCTTCGAACAGGATAGGTGTGAAGTCGGTGTGTTCCACACTTGCGCAGAAGTAATTTGGGTCTGGTTCATTTGAATACAGAACAGTACCAGTTTTAGCATCAACACCACGCGGCTTACGAACTTCGTTAGCATGCAGGTGACCGTGGACATTACAACCAAAGCGAGCTAGCGAAGCTGCGTGGATTGGGATGTGTGACAGAATCAGACCATTCATTACATGGTAAGCACGAATATCTCTGAAGTAAACGTTTTTCTTATTCTCGTACTCGATATTAAAATCAGATTGCTCTTGTTCAGTGTGACCTGTCTTACGACGGGGTACATAGTCATCAAGCTTCATGATGTCATGGTTACCTTTGATCAGAACCTTGTCACCATTCAGACGCGGCATTACTGCATGCAGCGCGTTCTTATTCATAGCGACGTCACCAAGAACATAGACCTTGTCGTTAGGACGAACAGTCTCGTTCCAGTTCTTGATCATCGCTTCGTTCATTTCAGCAGCATTGTCCCAAGGACGCAGCTTGGTAACGCCATCGTTTCGCATAAAACGGCAGACGCCTTCGTGACCGAAGTGCGGGTCAGCAGTCAGATATACGGCAGGCATTGATTGCGACTTTCATTTTATTCCACAACAAAGTCTGGGATGATTAGAGAGGGATTAACGGTTTCGAGATTCACATCACCGACGGGGAGATATGTAATCGCTGTCATGTCAGAAACTCCAAAGAAGATCATAGTTAGAAGTACGATAATTCCCCAAAGAAGAATCAGTTGAATGGCGAGATCTTTTTCTTTTTTAATTACGTCGATCATTTTTTTCTTCCGAGAGCAGTGGCGTCATCGCCGTTTTTACAATTAGAACCATGCCATCTGGCATATGGCCCCGGTAAACACTCTACACCGCATTTACATTTTATTTTTTTTCTATTTCTAGCTCGTTCTGATAATTTGTTTTTGTGTTCATCTGAAAACGTAGTACCTCTAACAACATCACCTATATTGGAAAGACGACCCTCTTTTCTCATTTTTTTGTTAATTTTAGAAATGCGTCTTAGTCCAGCTGATTCAGTTTTTTTTAAACCTTTATTCCAAGGAATGTGTGTGTTATTTTTTCTTCTGGTTTCCCAACGCATACTGAGAATTAATTTTCCTTCTTCAGTTTGCATCCAACTTTTATCAGCATGTTTTTGTGCATATTTTATTGCTTCTTCTCGACCTATATGTCCGGATAAACATTTCCAAGCTAACTTGTCTTGCCATCGACCATATTGCTCATATAATTTTTTATGAGCTGCAGCGTGTTCTTCAACTGTAAGTTCTACTAAATTTGATGGGTCGTCTGTTCCACCTGCATGTTTTGGTATTATATGATGTTTGTGTAACATATTAAAAAATTGCTCTTTTGGCGCGCATTAAACTATTTATATAACAAAGGAGCAAAATTGTTACACTTTACGACCTATAGCAGAAATATCATCACCTTTAGTAACAAAAGTATATCCGCCCTTGTTACAGATAGGTGCGGTTGAGTTCATATTAAGTTTGGCCGCGACAAGAACTTCTTTAGACTCATCACGTAAAGAGTCAATAAAGCTTTTGCGGCTTTCTGTGTAAACGATAGTATTTGAGCACGGTGGTAGTTCTGGGTCACGCATCCAGGAGAAGTCTGGAGCGTTCCAAGAACGTCCCTTTAGGGGTTTTCTCCTGCCAGGACGCTTTCGCTTCAGTGAGCCTAATACAGCCATTTGGGACTCCATTTATAAAGGAGTATAACCCGAAACGGCTCCAAAGTCAAGCCTTAATTATTAACTCTAGTTAATGATTGGAAGGAGGTAACCGATCGCTGCACCGAATGAAACCCCAGCGAAAAATTCTATGAACCAAAATGGGTCTTTCATGACTTTTCCAACAACGTGGTTGCCGATAATGTATGAAAGAACAGCACCAGCAGAAGCAGCGAATAGAAGAGCTACCGCGATGATGGCGTTGATTGGGTTTTCAGGAGTGTAAGCTAGATAAGCTGCGTAAGCGAAAGGTGGCGCGAACATCAAGCCTCTAAGGAACATGATTTTTGCATCTTCTTGAAGAGTTCCACCAAAGGTTCCCATATCAAGAGACTTGTACCAACCTGGGATTCTGTAAAGAACAGCACCGAGGAACATCGCGAGAGCCCACTGCCATCCGTAAACAACGAACACTAAAGCAGTAAGAGCAAGGATCGCGTAGTAAACGTTTCTACCTGGCAACCAAGAAATGTTTGTGTAACCAGAGAAGCGATTGAGTACACCGCCAATGAGTGCGGGAATAAGAAGCTGTTCCATTGTGATCTCCTTTGATCACATATTTAGCTGTTTACCACTTACTGTAATCAGTAATGTCAAAAACAACATGAGCATCAACATCAGGTTTCCCATCTTGAGTAATTTTGATTGGAATAACCAGATCTGTTGCTGGAGCAATCCCAGTCTGAACAGATTTTAATCGCATACGATTCGTATCAATAATCATATTACTACATAAACTAAGTTTTTCAACTGCGTGCGCAATCAATTTGATCATATCAAGATCAAAATGAATAACTGTGAGATCACATCCAGATTTAGATTTTGTTGCCATTACCGTCCACTTCCCATGCCCAATTGACGACACAATAATCGTCGATACAATTTTTGAAGTTGATTAGCTCGGAACCTTCTCCAAACCTATTGACCATCTGCTCTTTCCAGAACTCCCAATACAACTCAAGAATTTGGCCACCAGTTACAACAACTCTTTTGCTTGGTTCATCCTCACCCATGTACTCATCAAAACAATAACGTTTCTTTAACATGTTTTGGAAATCATCATCAACTGGGACGGGATCACCGTCTTCATCTTCACCAAGGCGATCAAGTTCTTCAGGGTCAAGATGAGCTATACCATTTTGATTAAGAAGACCAATAACTCGAGAATCAAAAAGAACGGTTTCAATTATTCCCTTCGATCTCGATTTAATCAAATTGACCTCAGCTAGTTTGTATTCTTCTTCACCAATTTTGACTTTCAGGATGTATTGGTTTCTGTTTTTAACAGCAGAAAATTTCAGATATCCGAAATAGTCAACAAACTGCTGGAAGGTGTAGTACCTAACAACAGCATCAAAAACTTCAATAAGTGCTTTATCCGAATCTGCTTTATCAACAACACTACGAACGGTGAATGAATCTCGCTCAACGAAAAAACACTTTCCGTTTGTCTTGATGGGATCATAAAACCAATTAAACAAAGAACGTTTAATATGTTTCAACCCATCTTCAGCTACGCTGTAGAATTTGTAATCAAGAACCGAAAAGAAGTTGGTCGCGTCTTGTAGATAGAATTTGAAATTCTGGATTTGCATTTCACACCTTAGAGAAGGGTACCAGAGAACAACCAACCGATTATTCCACCAGCAATAGCAAAGGCGATAATGCTGAGAATAGTAAGTGGGTCAAGATTAGGTAGTTTCCAACCGAAGATACTCATCGTACACTCACCGTTTTCATAACGACCTGTAGGAATTGATCATAGGACTCAGCTGCCGTTGCCTCAGCCATGAAAGGCTCCAGAGCCTCCACATGGCCGGCACGACGTAGTTGTCGGTTTACTTCACCGATAATAGAGAAAGCGTTTCCGTCCCGCCCTGACAGCTGGACGGAAACTTCTGGATACAGAACTTTTGGCTTTCGTCTAATTGGAGTTTTTTTCACACCTGCAATAATACGCTCTTTTGGATCTTCGTTTTCATTTTTCATCTTAGTTCTCATTATCAATGTTTGTGTTTATTTTTTCCGCGTCGATCATCATCACAGTCACGATCGCGCCGTCCACAGTCACGGTCATTGCGATCATCATTACAGCGCTCGTAACGACAATCGACTCGAGAAGTTGAAGCAGAAACAGATACGTATCTAATATGCCCACAACCACTCAATGTAAAAATTAAAAGAGCAGTAAAGATAAACTTCATAACAATCTCCAAAACTTAAAATTATTTCTATGGCGCTTTCACTGCGGTGTCGGGTGGCGTGTCAACAAGTTCTGCTGGCGGTGGTGTTTCTACAGGACCTTCAAGATTAACTTCTGGTGCTGGTGGCGTGCAAGCTACTAGAGCAGCAACAAGAACCATAGAGGCGATTGCGTGTTTAATCATAGTTATTTCCTTTTTGTTTTTTTGGGGGGTAGAAAATGGAGCGGAACGTGGGACTCGAACCCACCTACTCAGCTTGGAAGGCTGGTGATCAACCTCTGACCCAGTCCCGCATAGTCAGTTATTTATTCTTTCTCGGGTGGGAAAAACTCGAAGCGAAGTTCTTTGTGACCTTCATAGAAGGCAACCTTAACTTCTCTTTGGTCATACCCCATACCCTCAATTACCTGAGAACACATGTAATCAATTTCTGATGGGATATGTAGAACGGGAATACCGAAAATCATGTTCTTGCGTTTTTCGGATAGTGCGCTAGGATTCAGGACAGGTCCTTTCCAAGACATTAGATTAGAAAGTTTGCCATCACGAAGAGCGTTAAGAAGTTTTGTTTCAACGGTAAGAATGCGCGGTTCCCCCACTTTATGCCTTCTGCCAATTGCCATCGAAGTGCTCCACTGTCAAAAATGTTTCTTTCTTGCCACACTTGCGGCCGTCAAAATAGAGAAGAACATATCTTTCTCCAACAGCAACACATTCCCACTTCGTTTCTCGAGTAGCACCGGAACCCTTTCTTGGGGAGTCACCGGTACCAACGTAAACATATTTATAGTCAAGAACGAAAGGTTTCATTAAGATGGGTCCTCATTATCAAGAGCGCCGCTACGTTTAAGTCTTTGGTACAAGGCTTCTAGTTTGTCTTTTTCTGGGTGTTTGTGTACCCATTGACCGGTGTCCGGGTGAAACTCTGATTCAAAAAAGGCATCAAGCCTTCTGTTTCCGGTCTTACAACCCTTGTCAATGGAAAGACAGGTTTCGTCGAAACGAGCGTCACTGACGATACTGGTTGAATGCTTTTCGTAAGCCCAAGCCCAGAGGGCAACGCAGATGCGTTTTTGTTTTTCGATTTCTGCTGGGGATCGTTCGTCATCGAAGAAGCTATGCAAGCTTCGAGGCGTCGAAGGGTGGGAATCGGATTTCGCCTTTACAGCGTTGCATTTTTCCGTTGAGGTAATACGCTTTCCACCGGTCATCTGTTTCTTCACCTGAACCTTCTAGTATAAAAAGAACTTCCGGAAACGCAAGAGAGACTGACTTCATATCCTTGTCGTGGTCATACCACTTACAATTGATTCCGCCTGATACCAGTTCACCAATTGTTCCATAGTCATTAGGAATAGTAGCAGCCAAAACACATTCTTCTAGATCGTGCCAGTCGCCGTGGTTCTTACCAAGATATTTGATGTCAAGAGAATATTGTGTGTAGTAACCCATTATTTCACCTCAAAGCTTTGAGAAACCAATTTATATGAACACTCACCAGTTAGGATATTTCCGTGGCTATTAACCTTTACCGTTCTTGGAATACTATTCCCGATATGTTTGTCAACAACGGCTTCGCATACATCTTCAACATATAGAAGCCGAATTAATACAGCTACTGCAACAGAAACCACAACCAAAATAATTACCAAATTTCTATTCATAATCAATCCTCGTATTTCTTTAGTCCAAGATACCAAGCCCACAGCGCGAGCTTATTCTTTAGTAGTTCTTTCTTAGTTGGTTTCGGTGTGTAGCGCACAATTACAGACATTCTATACCACCTTCGTCGTTTGTGTAATAGACTTTACTAATTCCGAAATGCGCGGCAGCACGCTGACATCCGGAGCAGGGTTTTGCGATACCCGCAACCCAACCGGACGGACCTCGTTTGCTGCGAGCGACAAGAAGGGCACACTTGTCAAGGTAGGTAAGGATGTCTGGGATTTCATTAATGGCATTAACGAGGCAGTCATTCTCAGCATGCAGGAATATGGCATCATCATTCTTCGAAAAACGTTTTTGAAACGGGTGGCTCTTCAGTTTATTATAGCCGACAGTAACTAACTCGCCTTTGTAGATGAGTCCGGCTGCGATTCTTGCGTTACGGACTGGGGCTTGGCCTTGAGCTTCTCTGAGAAGAAATTCCATACACTCAAGAAGGTTCTTTTCACGAAATTCCATACAGGGTTCATATCCAATGTTTTAGAGATAATAGCGGTCTGAGTGCCGGTCGGAATCCCAGTTAGGGTGTTATCTGGAATGTCCTTTAAAACCCACTCACCAGAGGCTACCAGCTTCGCTGTGGAGTCCTGGAGGCGTAATAGCTCGGCCACTATAGCTTCCTTCTCGGCGATCTTATGGTTGACCGTAGAGGACAGGTGACGGAGCTCTTCTTGGAGAGCCATTAGGGAGGAATTAATACGGTCGCGTTCAGTGGCCAATTCTTGAGCACGTTTCCAGTTGGCAGTTAGCTGGGTGTTCATTTCGGTTCTTCCTTTAAAAGAATTTCATTTATGAGAACAGAGTTTGATTCAATAGAAGAAAAGTCCAAAGACGCTTCATCAATCCGCTCCATCATCATATATTTATTCGCGGTTAATTGCTCAATCCTGGCAATTTCAGGCTCAAGAAAAACTATCTTTATATACTCTACCGTGATCCAGAAGAAATAGCAAGCAAAACCTGCAGCTAAGATTTTGGACCAGAGAGGAATAGTGAAAGGTTCACTTATCTTATCACCAGTGCGGATGTAGATCATCGTTTCTTTTCCTTCGCATTAAAGCCGACAATTGATTATACCCTTTTTGGCAGGTTTGTCAATCAGAATATGAAAAAACCCTCCAGCGAACTGGAGGGTTTCTAAAGTTTAATCTTCGTAACCGGCTTTTGCATGTTTGACAAAATCAGCCCACTTTTGGCCTCTGCCGGTACTTCCCCATTCGTATGCAACAGCGTCGTCTTCTCCAGCCCGGTAACCGGCTCTGAAGATAGCCTCAGCTACAATAACGAAATCTGGATCGTCCCAGGGCATATCCTGTACACGTTTCATAATTTCTCCTAGCAGAGGACCAGCTTAGGTTCCTCAGACTTTTGGTATTTCGGTGAGGCGCCAGTCGTGAAGTTGATATAGACAACCCCATCAACACAGCGTTCGCTTCGGCCAGTTAGGCTGGTGACCGATTTATCAAGGTCACCGCAGGCAGTCACAAGAACGGTGACAGCAACGATGCCGAGAAAGATAAGAAGCGATTTCATAATCAAGTTCCTTAAAAGTTCACTGTGGACACACTGAAACCCCAACGGGTTTCCGCTGGGGTTCAAATGCTATGGAAGTTTCTCTTTAGAGAATCCCGTTCGAATGAAAGCGAAGGACATCATCGCCAGCACGATAGCTGGGCAGGTGACGCCGATTTCAATCGCCATCGGGAAGCGGAAGAGATAAAGATCGACATACCAGAAGCCAATCAGAACAGAAACGACCCAGGTCAGATAGATGAAGCCTGAGGCGATATACGAAAGCCGTGTCATAATTTCCATGTTAGTAATCCATAATAAAAGTTTGGTGGGCCAGGATGGAATTTGCACCATCACAGAATTAACGGGAGTTTTACAGACTCTTGGGTTCACTCGTACCCAGCCGACCCATATTCGACACGCCAAAGCCCCACCGGGTTTCCGGTGGGGTGAGGCTCTATTTAGCCAGGAATTTTGGCTACGTCATTCATATAATGAGACTTAGTTCTTTCTTGAAGCTCCTGCTCCCAGAAAGACTGAAGCTCACGAAGCTTTTCGCCACGCTTCTTTATGACTTCGCTGTGGTAGTTTTCTTGACCCCAGCCACGAACACACCGTTGCCATTCTTCACCGTTCATCTGACGAGCGGTGCCGATGGCGTAAATGGTTTCCTGGATTTGTTGGTAAGTCGCGTTCATGTAGTTCTCCATTTTGGACACGCTGAAACCCCCAGCCGTTTGGCCAGGGGTTGCAGGTAGTTACGCCCTAAATTGCTGGAATCTAAGGGGAGGCTTAACACCGAGGCGGGACATCTTCCGGTCGAGTGCGAACCCGATGCCGGTTTCATAACAATAACTTTCCCAGCCGTACAAGGCGTCACAGCCCATAGCATCGAAGTCCCACATCAAAGCGGTGATTACATCAATACTATGTTCACGCATCAGGCCGCGAATACGATTCTTCACGGTCTTGATGGCGCAAACTTTATCGCGACGATCATCTTCAATCACCACAGCGAGTTGACGAACAAGACGATCATATTCAGCGTCAAATTCTTCTTGAGTCTCGAAGTGAACGTTGCGCGGCCGAAAGCCGTAGACGTCCTTGTGGAGGTCGGAGTAGGTATCGCAAATAAAAACAGTCATGTGATTTTTCTCCATTCACAATGCCTTGACCCCAGCGGTTTTCCGCTGGGGTAAGTAGGCTATCGTTTAGCCGCGAGCATCTTCGCCGGGGATTGGCCGGCAAGAACTTGCGAGAGCGAGAACTTAAAACGTTTCCCGTCGCTTCGCGTCCCGATGAACGGGTACTTGTGCGAACGAGCCTTATAGTCAATCAGAGTGATCGTACCGTTCATCGGCGAGACGAAGGTATCGGCCATCTTGTTGTCTTTAAGAACTTTCATCAGGGTCGGCGTTTGACCCAGCTGAACCGCTTCGGCAGACAACTTGCCTTTGACATGCGCATCGATACGCGTATGCATCGTGGAGCCGTCGGGAGCGAAGCGAATGTTCCCGAGCGTCAACATCAGACCGGACTCATCGCCGAATTTCGCGAGCACAAGGTTGAGCTCTTTGCGAAGGACAGCGAGAGTGGCTTTGTTGAAAGTGTTATAGGTCGTCATGTGTAGGTTTCTCCATGTTACACACTGCTGAAACCCCAGCACTTTGGCTGGGGTTAGCAGTTTAAACGTTTTCTTTGACCAGCTTCACGTTCCCGCCGTTAGGCAGGGGAACGGAACGCATGTCCCAAAAGAAGTCAACGTTGTCAGCGGACACCTGGCGAATCTCTTGCAGAGTTTCGCACAGCTGCGACCAGGTCTTATCCAGAACCTGAACAGAACGATCAGGGTTCATGATGCGGATGCGAGTAACGGTCATGTCATTTTCTCCATTAGACACGCCAAAACCCCTGCCACTTTGGGCAGGGGTAAAGGACATCAACGCCGCTTCCGCGACGTCTTCTGTTCATCCATGAAGCTCACGAGGTCAAAGATTTCCGCTTCAACGCCGCTGACGGCGTCTTCCACTTCGTCCATAACTTCGTCAATGCCCTCTTCGCGGTCGAAACCGGCGAAGACGTACGAGCCGGCAAAGGCAAGCACGATGGAAAGAACAGTGATCAACGTGGCGTAGAGAGCCGCGTCGGTCAGGTTAAACGGGAGTTCCGCAGTGGGAGCACCCGCAGCGACCGTATCTGTCGCTTTCTTCAAGTCATCACGAGCCGTAACCAGCAGCCCACGGATCTCATCACCGCGTTTGTTCATGGCGTCAAGAGTATCGCCGCCACGATCACCATCGATTTTGTTCTTGTAATAACCAAGCGAGCTAAGCCGAAGCTGAGCTTTCTTGATCGTCGCCTCATCTTCAGCAACCATCAGCAGGAGTTCTGCATCAAGGTCAGTGATCTGCTTTTCAGCAGCCGCTTTAGAGCCGACAGCGGTTTTATAGCTTGAATCACGGTCAGAGAAGGTTTGATCCGCCTTCTCAACTTCGTTCATCAAAGCAAGCTCGCCTGAGTGACGGTCAAGACCGCCAGCCACAAGGAGCAGGACGCCGAGGACCGCAGCAGCGACCCAACGGCGGTGGCGGATTTCGCTTTCAACCGCGACGCCGAGGGCTACGCCCGCAGCGGCAGTAAAAGGTCCAATCCAACCAGCGAACGGGATTTGAATTTGACTTTCAAACCCCGCATAGGCAAGCACGCCGGAGATGGCGGCCAGTCCAGTACCACAGGCAATCAGGATGACGCCAGCGATTTTGCGGAAAATCATTAAATCTCCTCTTTTCTCACTACGCCTTGACCCCAGCGGTTTTCCGCTGGGGTAAGTAGGCTTAGGCAGCGAGCTTCGGTTCAACCATCGTGTGGTTGACGCCGAGTTCGGTCAGGTAGGCCGAAGAACGTTCCGCGTCCTCACGACGGAGATAGGTCAGCTTAAAGGTCTGACCGAACTCCGCCGAACCTTTGCACGTATTCACGTGCTTGATGACGAAAAGCGGAAGCTTGGCTTTTTTGACTGCGCGTTTCATATTTAATCTCTCTTTAAGCCAGCGGTTTGCTGGACACGCCAAAACCCCCAGCACTTTGGCTGGGGGTAAGGGCAACTACTTCGCTTTGCGGCGAGTAGAGCGTTTCACGGGGGCAGCTTTCTTCGCTGCCGCCGCTTTGATGTCGGTGACCACTTCGTCCTTCGTGACCGTGAGAGTTACCTCAAGGTCTTCGTTGAACGCTTCGATCTCGTCAGCGCGACGAGTGAAGTAGGTGTCAAGCAGGGTGTCGGTCACGATCACCGCCGCTTTGATCCGTTTGAAACGGGCGACGAGGTCACGAGCACGAGCAACACGAGCATTAGCCATTTTGGTATTTTCCATCACCTGGCGTTAAGTGCCAGGCGTGCTGAAACCCCACTAGGTTTCTAGCGGGGTAACAGCTGGAGATGTAGTAATGCGAACCCTTAAACCCGGAGGCGGGGTCGCGTCAATCTCTTCACAATGTCAAACAGTGGCGGCTCAACCTAGTCCGGGTCCGTAATTCTGGCCCGTGGCGTCTTAAGTCCTCTGCGCCGGTTCACCTTCAAGTCTCATCAGTATACTCTCACTGGCAGAAAAGGCAATACTCCTTTAAAAGGGCTTTGAAACTTTATTATTAAACTTTCGTAATGTTCATATCGTTAAACGATAAAAAGTTAATAAAAGGTTTCTTCTGTGGAGTCCCCACAGGAGCGATAGTTTTTCGGGTCCCCGGTGTAGGGTCAAAGAACTGATTCGCTCCAGTGAGCTCCACAGACACACCAAAACCCCAGCACGTTTGTGCCGGGGTAAAGGTTTAGGATTTTCCTAGTCGGCCGTACAGAAGCGCCAAAACGAGGCTGTACGCTTCTAGCTCATTCCACTCATTGTAGAGTTCCGGCCAATTCAGATCTTGGTTGCCATAGAGGGCCCAGATACGTTGGCCGAACCGTAGATGTTCGGGATTTTTCCGCCACATCGTGAGCTCGTGAGCTAGACCAGGGATCGTAAGATTTTCAGAAAGAAGCATTTGTTGTTTCCTAGACTTCAAAAGGACGGGTAAGTCGATCGATCTGCCGATCGTTATAGTTGCCGTCATGCGTCCAGCGACGGAAAGCGAAGCAGTCCGTGCCGTTTTTATCACAGCGAGCCGCGAACTGGCAGGTATCGCAGGGATTAGGCCGAAGCGTTTCTTCCTGGATATATTCCCAGACTTTGGCGCGTTCGCCAGCGTTGTCAACTACGTAATCCATATTAGTTCTCCTTACATACGCCTTGACCCCAACGCTTTTGCGCTGGGGTAAGTAGGCTACTTAAAGACGCCGTGAGCGAGTTTCCGGTTAGGAACACTGCCATCTACAACACCGGTCTTGAACACAACCTTGCCGATCACTTTGAAGTAACCGAGGTGTTTCCAGGACTGATCATGCTTCGCGTCGTGGAACGTACCAACATTCCACTTTTCGCCGAGATCACCGAACGACGTCCAGACGCGAAACTTATTCCCGTCTTGGACGATGTAGGCGACTTGACCAGGGTCAAAGTACTCAGCACTCTCAGGTTGGCATGGGTTCATGTAGGCGCCAGTAGGAAGAATAGCAGTTCTGTTTCGCCAGTTGTTCATGTTGTTTTTCCTCTTTCAACTACGCCTTGTCCCCAGCACTTTTGTGCCGGGGTAAGGTGTTTAGCGCCAACCGTTCTGGTAGAGCTCATGCTCAGTTTGGCGGTCGCTTTCGTCGAGCTCTTCCTTGAGCTCTTCGCCTTCTTTGAAAAGGCTGTCCCACTCTTCATCAGTGATGCCGGTTTTGATGAACTCACGCTGCCCAGCCGTCAGGCCGAAGAAAGCGTCTTGCAGAAGTTCACCTACCGCATACCGATCAAACATTTCCTGGGTCGCAGGAATGTCGAGCGTGCGCTCAATACCGCTGATCATAGATTTACGGGTGATAAGCATTTTTTGTCTCCTTGTTGGACACGCCAAAGCCCCACCGGGTTTCCGGTGGGGTAAGGCTCAGGGCGAAGTATAGTTCTCAGAGAACAGCGACTGGAAGCTGCTGATATCCAGAGCTTTGAGAAGCTCGAAGTCAGCCCGGTCAATTCTCATCTTACGCCCAGCGGCGTACTCAGCGCGATGCCGAACATCGTAGTGATGAAGAACGACACGCTTCATTTCAGAGCGCGTGACCGCACCATGAAGATTGATGCCTGCGTTTTCGACGAGCACCCGAACTGTTTCAGTTGAAGCAGTCATATTTGTCTCCTTGTTGGACACGCTGAAACCCCTGCCACTTTGGGCAGGGGTAAAGATCAGCTATAACGTCGCTCACGTTCGCGGCGTTCATAACGTAGTTCTTCGAGTTCTTCTTGCTTTTCACGGTAGGCTTCGAGTTCTTCAAGTGTCATCTTTGACATCTTCATGCGCTCGAAGCAGGCGTTAACTCGGCCTTCGTCATCCGGCTGGGTCAGGTAGAACACATAAACGCCGAGCTCCTTGCGGTACTCTTTGTCGATATATTCAAACCCACCATAATACTGGAGGACGCGGTCGTCACTCGCCTTACAGGCGATGAACTCTTCGTTTTGGGTATCAACCCAAAGACCGCCGTAAGTGGCCCGTTCGTCAAGGCCGAGAGTGCTCAGATCGTGAACATGCTCGCATTGAAGAACGAGGTCTTCAGCGCCAGATTCAATAACGTCCATGAGGTCGTTAAGCGATTCGATGGTCATGTGATTTTTTCTCCATTCTCACTACGATGTGACCCCAGCGGGTTTCCGCCGGGGTACATCATCAGTAGTAGTCATCGCCGTCAAAGACGATGGCCAGCAGGTAGTACTCAGCGCCAGCCAGTCGTTTGAAGGACTTGGCGTTTGCCGTGTCGAACTCGCCGCTTTTAGGATCGCATGGGGTCGCAACCCACAGGCCATCATCAAGCGTCGCCACTCCAACCGTCAAACCCGTTTTGCGCAGGTCATAGCGGTAACCATCATCGATGGAAACGGGGACGAGATAATTTTCAAAGCTCATGTGATTTTTTCTCCATTCTCACAATGCTGAAAGCCCAGCGCTATTTGCGCCAGGCGATCAGTCAGCAGTCGTAGTCAGGGTATTGCGTCAGGTAACCGAAGTGGTACCCGCGAAGAACATCCCCAATTTGGTCTTCTTTCAAACCGAGGGAGCGAATCAACACTTCGATGTTTTGAGTCGCGATAATATACCCAACTTGAAACCACGTAATCATGAGTTTTCTCCTTGCTCACATTAAGATACACCAAACCTTGTACAAGGCTGACCTGACCAATCACTTCGAACTTATTTGGGGTCAGACAAATAAGTTCTAGTGGTGTATCCTAAAATAAGCAAGTCGTGTTTTGAAGCGTTACCGCACGATGGTAACTTTGTCGCTGGCAGCTTGGGTCAGAGCCCTGTGCGCTTCATGGGCTACCTAGAGCGGTAGGCCAGTCAATCTCTTTACAATGTCAAACAGCGGCTTGGTGAGCTAGTCATTTCACATACAAGGCCGAAAAGTTTCCCACGTTTTTCACGCTCGTTACTGGCGTGGGACTTTTTCGGACCCAGGTAAAACCGGCCATTAAGTGTCTAGGCCGCTCCCAAGTTCAATCAGTATACTCCCACCAGCCGGGTTGTAAAGTTAAACTTTCGTAATGTTTGACTGAAATCATTAGGTTTTTTCCTGTTAACCGAACTTTTTCGTTAATTTTTGTTAATAATAACGAAAAAACCGAACGGTAACCCTTTCAAAGTTACTATTCGGTTCAAGGTTACTTTTTCGTGGTGGTTCGCCAGTCGTTTGAAAAATAGTCTAAGACCATTTCAATTGCCGCGAGATATTCCTTCTTGTTCTCGATATGGCTTGTTCGTTTTTTAAGAATCGCTCTTTCATGTAGCAATTCACTTATAATGATTTCGTGAGCTTTCCACTCATCAATCTCAATGGTCGAAACAATCCTTGACATTTAGCTCTCCTGCAAAATCGACATACTTATCAGCGGAGAACTGTTTGTTCTCTGCTTTGTGGTGGTATCCGTAGGGATTGGTTAGGATCCTTGTGTTACCGATCACATAATCAAGCGTATGGTGCATGTGTCCGTGGAACCACGCGATGATTTGCGGGTGATCGCTGATGTACTCAAATAGCTCCGTAGCATAGGCCGAGTTCAGAGGATCACCTTTGAACGATTCATGAACCGAAAGAAAGCTTGGTGCCATGTGGGTGATCACCACGACTTTCTTGTGACTCATAACACACCTCTCGATGTATCTCATACTATCATGATACCACAGAAGAGTGTCTTCTGGAGTGTAACGAGAAGTATGATAATCGTTCATTCCGTTACGAGCTTGTTCCATGATCAGAGGATTGGCGTTACCGAAATTCGTCCAAAGAGTAGCCCCAACAAACCGGGTATCCCCAAGGTCGATTGAGTCGTTTTCCATGAACCGGATGTTGCGGTACTTAGCTACCTCTTTCCGGATAACATCAAGATGCGATCCGTGTGCATCATATTCTTTATTACGCCAACGATAAAGTTCGTGGTTGCCGGCGATGATCAGAACGAATGGAAACTGTTCGCTGATGTGGGCCAGAAACTTGTGATATAGCTTCCGGCGCTTTGGGTTCTGGTCGATAAAGTCGTACGCCAGAAAGATGTCTCCGGCGAGAACCAGGACATCGGCGTTGTTTTTGTTTAATGGAAGAATCGGGTTCCCGAACTCTATATGAAGGTCGGACATGTAGGCAATACGCATGATGTGTTCCTTTTATCAACAGCCAGTATACTCCTTTTATCCAGGGAAGTCAATCAAAATCTGAATTTTATCGTTTACGATAAAAACAGGACTTGATGCTCCCGAATAGGATACATTTTATCGTTTACGATAAAAGAATGGGGCGACCCCCGAAAAGGTCGCCCCAAGGCTTGGATGGTTGCGTAACGAGAAGAACCCCACTTACCGACTAATCGGCTACCTCGTCTATTCCGTCGTCCTCTGTGATCAGAGAGAACGCTTGCCACAGAAAACGCAGAGCGAATCATATACGTTTTCAACACAACCCATCAGTGAAGCTATTTATACATCGGAGATTAGCTACTGGGATTAAATCGTATTAATTTTCCGACTTTTCAGCATTTCTTTAAATGTCTGTAGAACAAAGTCTGGTGGTCCAGCTTTCCCAAAACCCTTTAGATCGGGTTTCGCTTTACCAGCACCAACTTTTTCGTTCAATACGTCTTTGAGCTTTCTCATATCAGCGTCCTCAGCTTGGATTTACGATATTCCGGGTCGTCATTCATACGATTTCCTGCATCTGAGTGGTCAAAAACAGGGGTATCGTCTTCCTCATCTTTCTTTACACCGGCATCGGTTAATCCTTCCTGGGCTGATTGTTCTGTATCATAAAGTCTCATTTTAGCTCGATCGACGCCTACCACGAATTTCTTGTGGTAGTTTAGATCACCATAACGGTTCTTCAATTGGATTACAAGAATCTGGTTTAGAGCGTTAAGTTGTTCGTTAGAAACAAGACCAAACATGAAGTCTGCCGTTGCAGGCAAACCGAATGATTCAGAAGTATCAGTCAGGCTAAGGTCACTACTATCATAACCACCACGTGTAGTTTGGGTAGCAGAGAAGATTGGCACGTTGAACTCGATGGCTAGACCACGGAGCTCTTCAGCAATCGCCTTGATATATGTATAAGAATTAGCATTTGCAGAAGCTTTGATACGCGAGCTAATACAAATGTTCAAATAGTCAATGTAGATGATGTCTGGTTTGAACTTCTTCTTAAGAGCCAGCTCGTTTAGAAGATGGCGGAAGTTGGCTGAACCAGCACATGCAGTTGGGTACTCTTTGACGATCAGTTTACCGTCAGTCTTTTTACGGAGTTTATTGATCTTCTTGACGAATGTATCCTTCGGCATCTGCACGAGATCATCGAGCTTAATGTCCAGTAGGTTTGCGTCAATACGTTCAGAGATGCGTTCTTCCGCCATCTCTAGTGTGATGTAGAGGACATTAAGTCCACTCATAATGTTGTGAGCAGCACAGTGACACATGAAGAGGGATTTACCCACACCTGTGCCGGCCAGAGCGATATTAAGTGTTTTCTTAGAAACACCACCCTTGGTGATCTTATTGAAGAACTCTAGATCGAAGGGGATCTTGTGTTCTTTGCGGCTGAAGAAGTCAAAGCGGTCTTCAGCATCAACAAGATAATCGTGACCGATATTGGTATCAAAACTAACGCCGAGAGCATCAGAAAGAAGCTGAGGAATTGAACCAGCGGATAAACGGTCACTTGACTTATCTCCATCAACAACTTGGATTGCTTGCATTAGTGCATTATACAGAGCCTTGTCCTTACAAAACTCTTCTGTCTTATCAAGAAGCCACTCAGGCTCATACGCTTCTTCAATCAGAGTTAGTTCTTTAATTTCACCGATCAGTTCTTTGGCTTCGCTGAACTGATTTTCATTCATATCCGACTTATTCAGTAGGTCGATTACAAGGGCTTCCGGTGTAGGAAAACCCTTGTATCGATTGACGTGATTTTCAATAAGCTCGAAAACGATCTGGTCAGTCTTGTCTTGAAAGTATTCTCCCTTGAGGAATGGGATGACCTTGCGGGCATACGCTTCATTATTAACTAGATTTGAGAAGATGACGTTTTCGAGTCTCATTTAGGCTCTTTTCTTTTTTGCAGTAACTTTTCGTTTCGACTTGATTTTGGTAATTGCTTCGGAATCTTCTTCAGCTTCCTCAAAGACTTCATCGACTTCTTCATCGAGTTCTTCGCTGGTTGAACCACCACCGTAGCTGTATGTGGCATTCACATACTTCTCAAGACGCTCAAGCACATCGGTGGTGAAGAACTTATCAGGGTTCTTGTAGATGGCTTTCTCGAAGTATCCTGATCCATTGATTTTGATACCCTTGGCAGCTTTATCCCAGATACCAGCCTCAATACACATTTCATGCAGGCCATAGTAACGATCAAGTCCGGTCTTGTAGGACAGCTTTACTGTGACCATCTGGTTCTCTTTTGAGAGACGAGACTTGTACATACGCACGCGGATTAGTGAACCGATCACATCCTTACCATCACGGTCTTTTGATTTAGACAGCATAGCAATTGTAGAAGCGGCATACTTGAAGCCGGAACCACCAGACATTTCGTTTGTTGGAACGTAGGCACCGATGGCAGCGTAGACGTGGTTTGTCACGAGCATGGGAACCTTGGCGCGAGCCATCTTAAGTGTAAGAACGCGGAAAGCCGCTTTGATAATACCAGGCTTCGTCATGTCCTTGGTTTCTGCACCCTTCTCGGTATCCTCAATTTCCTTGGTTGAGGAGAGCATTCCGAGCGAGTCAAGAACAAACATCATCTTAGGACGTTTAGCTTCCGGCGTCTTAATGTATGCATCAAGCATCTTCAGAGCATGGTGGCGGAACTTCTGAATCGTCTCTGGTTCAGAAATAACAACACGCTTCGTATCAATACCACGCGACTCCATCATCTGTTTTGTAACAGCGGCTTCTGAATCGTAGTAGATAACGATACCATCTTCATACTTGTCTTGGAAGGCTTTCACAATACCGAGAACGAAGAAGGTCTTACCAGTGGCAGACTCACCCGCGAAACCAGTCGATTTGTTATCGGCTATACCACCATACAGTGAACCAGACAGAACTGCATTCAGAGCATAGCTACCGGTATCTACCCAACCACTAAATTCTGCCGCAGCAACGCCGTCGGCAGCTACGGATGTATTCTCATCTGGAAACTCCATAATGAGATCGCGCAGAAAGTCTGTCTTCTGCGCTTTTGTTGTATTTGGTTTTCTTCCCATATTAATCCCTTTGCAGTTTAGCATGTTCTCTCAGTATACTCGCTCGGCGCGAGAAAGTCAAGTCAATCTTCCCTATTATAAATGTCGTGAAGCTTTTTCTTGAACATCTGGATTCTCTCTGAGCGATTAGGCCAGTGGATGTATGGATTTTTGTCTGCGTCTTTCATCAGATTATCCAGCAATGGCACGATTGCATCATACATTTCTTTTGTTCGTTTATCAGCCAGAGCTTGTGCATCGCTGGCGCGAACCATGCTTTCTTTAATATCACCAGTAACTTCTGGTAGAGATTTAATAGTCTCAACTTCCATGGTGCTGAAACCAAAGTCTTCAGCGGTGGAGAATCTTAATTGATCTTCTGGTCCTGCCATAACTTTTCCTTTTTTAACCCAATCAACGGGGTCTATGCTTCCTACGGTTCCTATGATCCTATCGCTCCTGGGCATTGATGATTACCTTATTGTATTCAAGTTTGTCCAGCCGATCATCCACGGAACACTGATTTACAATTAGAAAGATAATCACAATCAGCAAAATCCAGTTACTACCACCATCATTTTTTTCAGTCATTAAAGAAGTCCTCCAATGTTGCCACCTTCTCGGTGTTCCAGCCAATCGTACTAATAACACTTTTCAGTGGTTCGATAAACGCTTTATCGAATTGCTTTTCGTGGTCGATGTATTTCTCGAGACCAAATTCCGGAGGCATGGCAGAAGAACAACCAAGGACTTCTGTCTGGAACGGATTAGGCATCTTCATGTATGCAAACTTAATCTTTGAACCAGACATGATCTTCTCGTACTTACCGGAAAGACCCTTCTTATCAAGGATGTTGTTATAAGCTAGAGCCGCCTTAACCTGGATAGGTGTGCCGGAAGCGTAACCCGTTTTGGTTTCCCACTTCTCAATATTCTTAACACCGCGTGGGAAAGCGACCTCATCAAACGGGAGGGTCTTAAAGGTTTCACGGAACTCCGCGATGAACTTATGAAGATCCTCTTCAGTCTCGTTCATGAGAATCTCAAAGGACTTCTTCAGGTTCGTACGGCAAGCGGCGGGTGTTGAAGACTTGACGGCTTCAATACCCATCATCTTCAGCTTAGGCTTTTCATATAGAACTCCCTCAAGGTCCCAGACGTTGAGGATGTACATTTTCTTGGCTTTCCAGATGGCTTTGTTCGAGATTGCCTCTCGCTTCATCTTCATCTTCTGTTCCATCGCGTTCATGTACTCGCGAAGTTCCTCGTAGCACTTATCAATGTAAGGCTCGAGTTTCTCATTCGTCAGCTGATCGATGAACTTGACAATCTTGATTTCGTCTTTCTGATCAGGCATAACCTTGTTCACCAGAGCATCAAGCGTCAGGTAAACGGAGTCGGTATCAGAAGCAATACAGTAGTCAACACCTGTAGTGCTCATGATCTTATTCAGATACTGGTTTAGCTTTCGTTCGATCCAGCGGATTGATAATTGACCAGACATGGTAATAGCTTCCGCAAACTTTGGATCGAACCAACGGAACCACTCATTTCCCAATGCACCGTAGGCTGAGTTAAGTTGGATCTTCTTGGCTTTCTGTAGATTATCCAAGGCAGCAATGCGTTTGGTGAGCGATTCATCTTTTGTCTCGTTGAATTGTTTCTTCAGTTCTTTCAGTTCTTTCTGGTAGACTGTACGGTCGATGTACATCTTGTACATTAGAGCAGGCAGGAAGCCTGGTCCGTCACGCATGTAAGCTGTACCGTTCGCGGCGTAACTGTGATCGCGCGGAGCAGCATACTTACCTGTAAGGAGCTCATCAATTGATGGGAACTCTGTATCCCAGTGTACAAACTTCTCCGGAGAGATGTTGTATTGCATAATCAGGTGAGGATACAGCGAGTTCAAGTCAAGTGAGATTACCCACTTAGACAAACCAGTTCGCGGTTCCTTAACATAACCACCGACGATCGTGTAGTCACCCTTGTGCTTCTTGAACTGTGGAATAACCGTCTTAGTCTTCATCAACTCGTTGTGAATGATAACATCCCACTGCTTCACGGAGCCGAGGGTATCTTCAAAGTTGATCTTGGCATCGAAGGCCATAGCATAGACAAGTTCGATCAGCTTCATCTTATCTTCAAGACGATCGATGAGCTCAACGTCTTTGATGTTGTATTCGATGAACTTCTGGTAGTTCTCTTTGTACAACTGTTCAAGGTTTGAATATTCAGAGAAGTCCAGCTTACGTTCACCAAGCTCGACAAAGGCAATGTGGTCGAGGCGGTATGATTCTTGCTGAGTGTATGTGAACTTCTTGTACAGATTGATGTAGTCGAGAACGTTCACACCAACAGGCGTGTAAGCTTGTTGCTTCTTACCGCGCATTTCAACTTCGTACTCGCGGAGAGTTTTCCAAGGAGACAGGCGCTTAGCATCTTCCGGCGTACATACGCGTGTGATGCGGTTAACCAGATACGGAATATCGAAGAACTCGATGTTCCAACCAGTGATGCAATCAGGACTCAGCTGCTCCCACTTCTGAAGAAACTTGAACAGAAGATCCTGCTCAGTCTTACAGCTGTAGTATGTGATGTTGGGACCATGCGGAACATAGTCGCCGCAGGTCCCAGGAGGAAGTCCGTAAACGTATTTGTGACCCTTGTGAGAAAGGGTGATCGCGGTAACTTCTTTATCGGCCGTTCCAATGTCAGGAAAGCCACCTTCAGAACTTACCTCGATGTCGATACCCACGGAAACAATAAGAGCGGGATCATAAGAGATCTGCTTGCGGTATCGGTCGTTGATGTAAAGATAAACGAAATCAGTTAGACCGTAAATCTCCATCCCGGAAACTTCGTCATACTGCTTGATGAACTCTCGAGCCTCAGACATTGACTCAAACTCCATCTTCCCGACGGGCTTGCCTTCAATGGTTCTGTAATCTGTTTCTCCTGTTCCTTGTTGAGGGATAAAGAGATACGGCTTGTATTTGACTTTACGATTAAATCGGTGCCCGTTCTCGTCAAATCCACGAACAAGCAGATTATTGGATTGTCGAGAAACGTTTGTATAAAAAGCCGACATTTATACTCTTTCGCTATCTGAACTCTCAGTATACTACGAGACGACTAGGTTGTCAAGCATTTTACAGTAATGTTGGTGTAATTTTGAAGCTCGCACCAATGTGTTTTAAATCAATTTCAACCTTTTTGGCTTCTGACTTAGTCATAGGATTTGGTTGAAAGCGAACACTGTTAGGTTCACCCATTTGTCCCCAGGTATATTTGATGATGACACTTTGGTGTCTGAAAAGATCGTGGACGAACATATATGTTTCATCCACTACTACGTCAAACATATAAAGAACTGGTACTTGTTTCATCACTCTTGAATTTCAATCTCAACGCCCGCTTCGCGAAACATTAGAGAAGAAATTTTCCAGTTGTAGACATCAGCATCCCAATCATAATCTTTGAATTTTTCAGGATCTGGTCTAAGGACTACTTTCTTGATGCCTTTCTGGATCATTGACTTGGCGCACTCAGCGCAAGGCATAAGAGATACAAACATCGTGCATCCATCAACAGTAAGAGAAGCGTTATCCAAAGCATTCCGCTCAGCGTGACAAACCAACTTGTACTTAAGAGGACGGTCGTTGTATCTTGCTTCCATGTCATCTACACCGCGAGGAAACCCGTTGTATCCAACAGACACAACACGTTTATCTGTATCAACGATGACAGCACCGACTTTGGTGCTTGGGTCTTTAGACCAACTTGCTACAAGATCTGCTAGCTCTAAGAATCGTAGGTTCCACTTACTGTTCATCCTTGGTATCCTCGTTCTTTAATAACAACATTATTGATCTCGATGTAATCACACAGAGAAAGCCAGATCTTAGGGAACTTCTCAGGAGTTACACCGGTATTGTCTCGGATCGCAAGACGTTTACCTTCAGCAAAGGCTTGAGTAAGAGCTTCAACCGCATCGTTGTGATTCGGGTGCAGTTTACGAAACCTCTTGATTCCTTCAAGAGAGTAATACACAAGTCCCGGTGGTTTTGTGGGAGTTTTTGGTTTCGGATCAGGAACTGCTTTCAGTTCTCTCTGAGGAGCAGTAGGTCTTTTAGTTATCAAAGTCTTCTTGCGAACTGCCGAAGCCCTCGTACGTTTCACTGCTTCCGTTTTCTTCTTCGTCGGTTTCTTCGTAGAAGTTGTTGTTTTCTTTGGCATCTTGTAGTTCCTTCACCGCCTCTGCAAGTTGAATTAGCGAGCTCAAAATTGTACTGTTGTTAACAGGCCTGTCGGTATCAAGGATGCGGACAAGGTTCTGGATAAGCGATTCAATCTTAGTCATGTTCAATTTCCCATCTCATCGTAAAAGCTTTTCACTTGCTCATCAGTCATAAAGTTCGGCATAGGAAGTCCGGTGTCGTCATCTGGAATCATCACGATCCACATATTAGGTTTAAGAACAACTTCACTCCACTGATCAAACATAATTAGATCGCTTCCACGATACTTGAATTTTCGACCTTTGAGATGTTTCTTACACCATCTCTCGAAACCCAACACGTAATCTATAGAACCAGCAAGCTGTTCCTGTTCAAAAGGATACAAATCTTTTTCTGGGGAAAAGGTGATAAATCCGCGCCATTGAATAGCATCAAACTCATTATCAACAGGTTTCGGTTTCAATTTAGCCATTACAAATCCTCTGGTTCACCACGTGATTTACGCCAGCGACGATAAAGACCCACTTCGCGACCATAGGCTTCAATCTCCCATGGTGCGTCATAATACTCGTTATCGTCAGAGTCGTCTTCTCTAGTTTTGTATAGTTTACCCTGCCACCGCGTTGCTGTCAAGCGTTTTCCAGAAAGACTTTTTGTTGCTATAAGATAAGCACCAAGTTCTCCGGTGGTATATTGCTTAAGATGCACCATCTCATGGGCAAGTGTACGGAAGATATCGTTTTTCTCTTTTGGAATAATTCTTGGGCGATGTACTGCGTAGATCTGAAATTCTTTCAGACCAGTTTTTGGATTTCTTCCTAGTGGATCACATTCCCCATAGCAGTCTTGGCGGTTTCTTTGTCTAGTATCAACATCAACAAAAATCTTCAGTTTGTCACGGACTTTCTTTGACATAAGGCGGCGACCATAATAGTTAACCGCATCTTGGATGTTCGCCTTAAGCCGCTTGGATTTAGTACCCTTGACAATGATTTGCATTCGGTCTCCTACGCTTAGTGGACCGAGTATTTAGCCTAGATATGAGTGTAGAAAATATGGTCTTGAATTTGCTTAACTTTTCCAGCTTTCGACCATTTTGGCGACACGTAGTAGGCGTGATAATACTTCGATCCGTTTGTAAAATCTGTTTTAACAGTAAGAGCTGTTCGGGCAATCAAGCGTGCGCGATGCGCAGCGCCCTTATCATGCATGACATCTGAAAGTCCATCACAGTACCAGCTGAACTGGCAAACTCGTGGATTCTTTTGTTTGATGACTTCACAAACAGTCTTTGGAAATTCTTCGGCAGCGAGGCGATTCATCACAACCTCGGCCACTGCATATTGACCCTCGATTGATTGATCGCGGGCTTCAAAGTAAATATTCTTCGTCATGCAATCTAAATCTGCATCACTGTAGATAGGAGTTGCAGGTTCAATTGAAACGAATGTGACTTCTTCTGGTTCAATAATTTTTTGATACACCAAACCAGGTGTGGCAGCATAGGCTGGCACGGAAGGTGTGATGTTCACACCGATTATATGTGACGCGAGTGTGATCGCGGCGCATGCTACTAGAAGCGACTTAAACATATTGTATTCCCTACGTTTGCGTTAGCGTCTTCCGGTATTGATACCAAAGAAGTAGTTCAAAGCGAACCACAAAATCTTTAGCCATACTAGGACGGCGAAAAAGCACCCGATCAGGAGAGCAAGTGCTAACATTAGCGGCCAGAAAAAAACACATGTGAGAAATTGACCAAGGTCTCTTTCATCTGTTCCCTTGACAATATTATATCCAGTTGCAATAATCCCTAAGGTTATTAGCAAATAGATACTAATCAAGAGAACATCTAGCGTCATTAAACGGCCACGGCTACTGTTACTATTACAATTAGTACTGCAATTGCGAGAAGTTGCAAAGAATGTTTCACTCGCGCTTTCATAATCTCGTCTACCTATTTATGGTACCCGCTGCCGGAATCGAACCGGCACGCCGAAGCCACAGATTTTAAGTCTGTTATGTCTACCAATTCCACCAAGCGGGCTTATCTATCTTTTAATATACCCTACCCGAGCTCAATTGTCAACCAAAATACAAATTTTCTTTTTCAATAATGGAAACGGGGACTTTCGTCCCCGTTCCACTCATTAATTTGAGTTAACGATTAGACTGCTGGCGGAGTTGTTGTAAACTTCACCAAACGAGCCTTAACCATTTCCTGCACTTTAGCTTCGGTTATACCGAAGTGCGCAAGAGCGTCTGGTGTGTGGTTCTGAAGATACTCAAGCACGAACTTGCCGATGGCGTTGTCCACGTTGATTGTGATCTTCTGCTCATACACTTTTGCTTTGGCCAGATTGATGGCCTTGTCAATAGCAGGGTTAAGATAAGAACGGACTAGATCGTCAGAAACTAGACCATCAAGATGAACTTTTTGTAAAAGCCACTTGATAGCAACAGGTACTAGAGCTGCGATTGCTGCTGATGCAGCTGCGAAAACAAGCTGCACAAACGGTGCAACAAGTGTCATAAGGTCGAAGGTGTTAGTTACGGGATCCATTTATTTCTCCTATAGGTGCCTATGCTCCTATTTATGAGAATGGATCCCGCTGCCTTTATCCTCTTACAACATTTCCTTCGATATCAAGATAAAGACCGATATCAGCAAGCCAAGCAGGTAGACGTTCAATTTGTTCGGTTGTTCCATATCTTTCAACCATTGAGACAACACGTTTCCAATCTGGACCGACCCAGCTGTGGTCATTCTTAGCGGAAGTGAGATAAGTCAGTTTCCGATTCCCGATGTTGTTTGGGAATGTTTCAATCACATTGTAAGGAAGACCTCTCAGGAATCCACGAGCAATGTTTGTCGCGCGAGCCGTTGGTTTCACATAGCGTCGGTTGTGATCACGAAGACCAAGGTAAGTATGCCAGCCTGTGTTGTTGTTATCATCTGCATTAATCATCCAAGAATGCTGCTCATCTTCGTTCTTAGGATCAGCGGCTTTACGTGCATCTTCAAGCAGACGAGCCCGATACTGCGAAGCCATGTACCTACGTTGTTGACGTAGAGCACGAGCTTGCTCTTTCTTGATAACTCGGCATTCTTCTGCAAGGCTAAGAGCCTTGACTTTTAGTTCATACGACATCTTAGTCTCCTTGTTTAAAGATGGACGATAGGGTGGGATTCAAACCCACGGTGTTGGAGATTTGCAGTCTCCTGCGTTGGACCACTCCGCCACCTACCGAATTGATTGGCTGGTGCTCTAGGATTCGAACCCAGGACCTCGTGGACCAAAACCACGCGCTACTACCAACTGAGCTAAGCACCATCAACTAGAAAGTTGTTGGCTTTGCAACTGCACGTGTCAAGGCCATAAAACCTTGCTGCAGTTGCGTCACACCGATGGAAACCCATCGCTGGTCTACATCTGGTAGAGCTTTGATTCTATCAACGAGCAGTGAAATTACTTCGCCTTCTGATTTAATCAGATTAATCAAACCGACTTCTTCATTCGTAAGAGTACGATAGCCTTTAATGTCGCTCATTATATTTTCCTTTAATGGAAGTCCCTGAGGGTTTCGATCCCTCTTTCCCTGCTTGAAAAGCAGATGTCCTAGCCACTAGACGAAGGGACCGATTCCAAATTACGCTTTTTCGAAGAACGCTTTATCGCCTTCGGCACGTTGACGATCAACAGACTCTACAGCGGCAAGAGCAATAGCTGCTGATTTAATCATAGACTGTCGGAACGCTTCAACCGTCTCTTTTGTATGAGGAGCCCAAGTACCATTCATCCAATTGGTCGAATACTGACCGATGTAGGATGCCCAGTGATGGGGAAGGTTGTATGTGTCGTCTTTAAAGTTTCCCCACTTCTCTGTTTGATATTTGCGCTCGGCGCGAACTTCATCGAGAATTGGTTCAAGATAATCTTTTTCAGTTTTTGCTTTAGTTACCATTGTGTGTCACTTTCTTTTGCATAAGTTTAGTTATATGCCCATGTTTTCGTAATCGCGGAGGGAGGCTCTCCTAGATGGTACCCGGTGACGGGATTGAACCGCCGACAATTCCCGTGTAAAGGGAGCACTCTACCGCTGAGTTAACCGGGCGAAAACCACACCGTACATATAGTTAATTGGTGGACCATGACGGGATCGAACCGTCGACCTGAAGCTTGCAAAGCTACCGCTCTCCCAACTGAGCTAACGGCCCATTTAATTATACTACTATTTATCGTCTGAGAAGTCAAGCAATTTATAGAAAAGCTTCAAACACCGAAGCTTCATCATCTGAAGTTTCTGAGTTAGCAATTAAACTTACTAGACCGGGACTAATATACACAAGATAACCTTCTTGTAATCCAGCAATCTGTTTTTTTGCTTCAGTAAGTGTTACACGAACTGCGCGGTCGGCTTTAAATGGACTTTCAGACATCTTGGTGGCTGATACCATTTTAGTTTTTGGAATTATCATAAAGTAGTTTTCGAACATATTTATATCCTAGAGTTGGCGGAACAAGAAGGATTCGAACCTTCGGGACCCTTTCGAGCCCGCGCAGTTAGCAACCGCGTGCCTTAAACCTCTCGGCCACTGTTCCTAATCCTCATTAAAATCAACACCTTCGTACTGAGCATCACCATACCACTCACCAAAAGCATCCATCCATCCATCTGCCCATTGATAGAACTCAGATGTTCCTTCTTCGTATGGGTTATCTTCTTCTGGGATTTCGTTACGGAAAGCCTCACATCCATCATAGAAAATGTTTGAGTAAGAATCACTCATTATCTGTCCTGAAAGTTTGAGCGTAATCGTCACATTGCTTGATGATAGTAACTGTATCAGTTTTTTTCTCGCGCATATCATCTTCAATCAATCGAGCATAACTGATGCAATCATTAAATGCATCTCTAACGTAATCACGCTCAAATTTTGTACAAGCAGTAAAAGCCACACAGGCAATGCCTAAGAGCAAGCAACGCCAAAGCGTCCTGGGTCTTTCAAGGTTTCTCGTTTGCATTGGTTACTATAAACCCTTATTCACTGTGACTAAAAATGGCGGAAGGTGAGGGATTCGAACTCTCGGGCCGCTTTCACGACCGGCAGTTTTCAAGACTGCAGCAATAAACCAGACTCTGCCAACCTTCCTTATTTGGTACGCGAGAGAGGAATCGAACCTCACGTCGTTGCATTATCAGTGCAATGCTCTACCATTGAGCTACTCGCGCTCTATTCCTCTAAGTCAATACTGTAATTCCGAACCCCAGTTGGGTCAAGAACCACAACAACATCATAGTCGCGATCATATCCTGCTACCATTGAGAGGCGATACACTTGACCGGCAACTTCTTCCATGGTAAGATTTTGACCACTGACAGTGAAATTCGTCGAACGCATCTTCACATCGTTCTTGTAAAACTCAAGTTCATATTCAAACATTTTCGACCCCATAATGATTTATTCTTAATAATACTCTAGAATCTATAGAAAGGCAAGCCTTTTTTGAAAAATTATCATGATAAAGCAATAAACTCAGACTTTTTCAGAGTTTCTTTTGTGTTATCCAAAATAACTGCTGCTGTATTAGAACCAATATCTGTAGCCCAAACTTCTGCAGCAATTTCACCAGCGGTTGGTGCAGATCCACCGCCTGTTGATACGGTGATAGCTTGTACAGGTTGTGAATAATTTATTCTAATAACAAAAGAACCTGTTGTGTTGGTAAATGGATCACCACCACCCGAACCAAGCAAAATTCCATTAAACACTCGTAGAGTATGATTGGCCTCTTGCGGTTTAATTACCCACCCGTTTTTTAAAAACACGTAAATAGGCACTGTTGTTCCAGCGACAGTATCAATATCATTGCCACCCAAATTTTCCATAGCTACTGGAAATTTAGAATTGTCGCTTGTTAGGAACCAATCAACCCATCTACTCCATAAATCTTTAACATCGAGCACAGTTGTACCTGTGCTTAATGTGATGATCTTTGTACTGCCATTAAACGAAATTGCCATAACATCATCTTACTATTTTAATATCTTATGGATTCACGTAAGCTCTATCCTGTTCAGCAACTACTGAAATCGCAATACCCTTTGAACGGGTGATAGTTCCGGTGGCAACCACAGGTTTTCCAAATCCTGGTCTTCCTGCAACAATTGTAATATCTGCATCTGTTCCAGCTGTTCTGCTACCCTGAACGTTACCATCATAGTCAAAGGTAAAGCTTACTGTAGCTCCTGAAATAGTTCCTTGAATTGCTGCCGGAGTTGCATCATTTACAGTAACGGCATCAGCTTGCCCGTAATCGTCTGTACTTGAACCTGGCAGAGACGTGAAATACATTCTATAATAGCTACCAGCGCCTTGCAAGAAGGAGTTGAATGTGATAACACCAGCAGATGCGAATGCATATTGTCTCTGGACGTTATTTTGATCTAAGAATACGATTCTGTTAATATCGGCATCAAGAAGATTCTCGATAAACACGCCTTGTGTTGTATACAGCGTATCACCAACGAAATAAGCTAATTGGTTAGCTGTTTTACCAGTAACTGTTCCGGCACCGTTGTCGATATCTCCAGCTTGTCTTGTAAGATACTGTAGTTTCGTATAAATGTCTTCAAGTGTGTTATTATCACCATCAACAATAATTCTAAACGGATATCCTGTACCGCTAATCGTTTTCGTTTGGTTACTGCCAAAATATTCTGCAACAATAGTAGTATAAGGAGCCGAACCAACTGCGGTGTCGTCTGCTTGAACGTTAAGATCGGCTGAAACCGAAATAGGAAGTGAAACTTTAAATGCGCCAGTTGCAGTTTCACCGACATCACTCAATATAGCATCGTCGTATGTATAATCATATTCACGACAATAAAGTTTAAAGTATGTTCTTGTATCAAAGTTACCGTTCGAGGCGTCTCCAAATACTTGGATACCTTCGT
>Ga0181356_1000041_pt1 | contig 45454 bp, 49 predicted proteins | sample Fa13VDMM110SN_FD_130104 | JGI IMG/M metagenome (GOLD analysis project Ga0181356, IMG submission 130104) | Freshwater viral communities from Lake Michigan, USA - Fa13.VD.MM110.S.N | ecosystem: Environmental > Aquatic > Freshwater > Lake | place: USA: Michigan | collected 2013-09-24 | reverse complement strand
TAGGCCCGCCTTCTCTGCCTCCATTGCACAAGGCGTCGGCCAATTCGCCGCATCCTGCGTCACCACCGCGCAGAGGTAGCCCTTGCCCAGCATGTGGTCGTGGCTCTTGGAGCCAATCGGCCCAGTGTCCTTGTATTCGCTGGCTCTTATCGTAGGCCAGGATGAAGACCCTCTTGCGCTGATGCGGTGCGCCGACTTCAGCCGCGCTAAATATTCCCCACGCCGCTTTGTAACCGATTGATTCCAGCTCTCCAATGACTTCTCGGAGTCCAAGGCTGATGTGTCCTTCGACATTCTCGAAGAAGCACATTTTTGGTTGAAGAAGTCGAATTCCGTCTGCGATCCAAGGCCAAAGATGTCTTGGGTCTTCTTTACCTGCTCTTTTTCCTGCTGCGCTAAATGGCTGACATGGGTATCCCGCAATGAGGATGTCCACCAGTCCGTGAAACGATTTGTATGGGAAGGTTTTAAGATCGCTCCATATAGGTGCTGCATCCAAGAGTCCTTTTTCCATCTTACTGATGAGATTGGCTTGAGCGAACCCCTCAAGCTCACAATATGCAATGGTTCGCAATCGCTCGCCAAAGATGTTTTTGAGTCCAAGTCCAATGCCTCCATATCCGGCGCACATTTCAAGAGTTGTGATGGTAGTATCCACATTAGTGTTTTTCTGGTTTATTGTTTAACAATAGACAGGGTGATGTAATTCTTCACGAAGTCTTCAGCACTATCGTAATCCTGCAATGGTTTCAGTGTGAGTTTATCAATGCTTCCATCTTGATTGTAGATGGAGACATCGTTGCCTGAGATCTTGACCTCACGGCCAAGGTAGATGAATGTGTGTTTCATGGGAATCAGATATTGACACACCACTAGATTTAGTGCAAGATATTTTTTGCATGAACGCACAAACACGCATAGCACAAGCAGAGTCAGATATACTCTACCGCAAACAAGGGAAGCGATATATCCCAGTCAACGACCCTAACGCATACTATGGTCTTGAAGAAGGCTACTGGCTCGTTAAGGTATCACCAGGCTGCACCAGCATTCGAGTCTGCGTACATCCTAACAAAGCTGAAATCCAAGCTGCCATGCACAACAAGGCTGACAGCATAATGGACATCATCCGTAAGGCTGGAGAGGCAAGACCAACAAAAACAAAGCTCACCAAGTCAGAGCGGGAGGACTGGGAGACATTCATCGCCAAGCATGGGAAGTCATTCAATATGCTCGCATACCCATCGCTGCATGATGTAGCTGAACAAATCGTAGAGGAACTCTTGAAGAAAGACTAACATGGAAGACATACCGGAATATGTGGGAGATATATCAATCCGCCACCTCAAGCGTGATGATGACACGTTAGAAGTAAACTACAGTCTACTGGCTCAGTGTGAGATTGACTCACTGCGAGCAGAGGTTCAGTCACTACGAGCCGAACTTGAAAGAATTAAGGGGGATACAAAGTGAGTGACACGCCAGACACAGACGGGCTTTACAATTCCCTATTGGCCGAAAACCCAAACAACCCAGTTTACCTTGAGGTAATGCTGCAACACACCCGCGAGCTGGAGCGTGAGCGCAATGAGCTGCGAGCTATAGTCCAGCAACGATTGGTAGCCGGAGCAACGATACATCAAAACGCTAACGATCTGATGCGAGCAAACCAGCGGATTGAATCAGAGCGTGATGAACTTGTTGGAGTGATTAAGTCTCTACGGAAGAACGCAAAGGAAGATGCAGATCGTATAGAAAAGCTGGAGCAGGCATTATTTTTTGGATCAAATGAAATGTCATAAGTGTGGTAAGGATACAGATGTCAAAGATACTAGGACGCTGGAAACAAATTTTGGCGTTTGCTTTGTCCGCAGGATAAGGTATTGTCCCAAGAAACATAAGACAATTACACACGAGATACTTGCGGATCATAGCGCAATACCTGACATCTACAGAAACAAACGAGTCCGTAAGTCAAAGGTCAAGAGCAAACCTAAAAAACAAAACAAAGAAGAATGGTTAACAAGAATACTATCGCAACTAGACTAATGGAATGGATCTAATTCCGTTCATTGGTCTTGAGAATGGGGAGATGAAAGTATTCGTCTCTCCGTTTAAACTAAACAAGTTAGGAGATATGCACATGAGAGGTAAAGAGTTTCCGAAATGCGTTCAATCGCCAATCGAGAATAGCGAATGCCTCGAAGTGCTGAAAAGTATGGAGTCATATTATGAGCCTGTTAAAAAGAAGAAGTAGACTAACATCGAAGAAACCAATGAATAAGGTATCTGAAAGGCATTCTAAGGAACTAAAGCAATACTCGCAGGCAAGGAAGGAACACTTTGCAAGGAATCCATATTGCGAGATCTGCGGTCTTGATGCTAGTGATATTCACCACATGGCGAAGCGAGGTAAGAACCTGTGCAACAAAGATACATTCCTGTCGACCTGTAGATTTTGTCATACTGAAATTCACAACAATCCAGCTTGGGCCAAGGAAAATGGATACATACTATGACTCAGAAAGAACTACTACTAGCATTTCCTAACGCATCTAAATCATTCATCCAAGCCAATGCAACTAAAACTAACAGTCCTATACAGAACACCATCGTTGAACAAGACCATGCGACAACACTGGGCAGTCCAATACAAGGAAAAGAACATAGCCTGGGACGCGCTGTTGGGCGCATTGAAGTCCGCTTCACTCTGTTCCGAGTCCGGTGTCTTGATCCAGACAACGCCGCAGCTTCAACAAAGAATCTACTCGATGGCCTGCGACACGCTGGACTCCTACCTGAAGACAACCCGTGGACAATCAAGCTCCAAGTCGAGCAAGAAAAAGTCAAAGGATTCGACAACGAAAAAACAGAAATAGAAATTAATTATCCCATTGACTATTGGGAAACAATAAAATAGATTCTTGTCGCTGGGCTTTTTGGCCTATGCTTGTGTGTTCATTGTGGGGTGGAGAGGGATAAAACCTTCTCCACCTTTCAATTTTTCAGCTTAAAGAACCCAGTCTTTCTGACACAACCATCAATAGTTACATGAAAATTCTTGTGTTCAAGTCCAGCCTTATCCATTGCATTTTTTGTAGCACAACGTGATTTATTTATTTTAGATGCAATTTCAATGACAGAAATCCATCCCTCTTTCCTTAGTGACTCAATCGTATGAGCCTTGTTTTGAGTGAATAATTCCTCCCAAGCAGAACTTATAGCGGCAACATCCAAGGGTTTGAGCGTTTTCTTTCGCATAGGTTTATTGTGATCTGTGTGTCTGTGTAATATCCGTAACCAAATCCCTGCGTCCAAGCCAACGTCTGGCGTTTCGTCTTGGCATAGTCAGCGCCGAACCTCATAAGCATACCAATAGAGTATCCAGTAGCTCCATCAAGCGTTCTCGCTTGCTCAATACCAGTGCGGTGGATATGCCCCATCACGCACGTCCCAAACGTCTCCGCATGATCTCTGATGGCAGCCACGTTGTACATGAATCCGTGGATAAAGCGTGTGCCACCAATTATAGGATGATTTTGCATATCATATGGATACGTCCGAGCCTTGAGTGACCTAGCTGTCTTCTCAATCTCCTGAATAACTAGAGTCGCGGCGTGAGCAGCCAGAGCGTTAGGTGAGTTAGCCAGGCGGAACAATCTGTCCTCATGGTTGCCATATAGGATATGATTTGGCCGAAGCTCCTGCAAAAAATCAACACCCGCAGAAAGATCTTCAGCTACCGATGCCGCCCTGTCCGAAGCGTTAGGGTCATTCATTGCTCCAGAACGGGCCGCCGCTGCGTCAATGAAGTCTCCTAGATGGATGGTAGTATTTGGCTTGAAACGCTCCTTAAACGACAATACAGCGTCCCTGGCCTCTGGGTCAATATGATCTCCGTGCGAGCAGCTAACTGCCATCCACCTCTTCCATTGTTTATTTATTGCTGTCATGTTCGTTTATGGGTTGAATTATTGGACACGGAAAATCATCTCGGCTAAACATTGGCTCGCCAGTTTCCCTTAAATGAGGGAAGTGACGGAGACAACTATATGCTCTTGCTTTCAGTTCAGACACTTTCTTAGGGCGAGTGTCAGTGTATAGAAGATCACGTAGAAACTTCTGTGTTTTAACTAAAGAATTATATTGTTCGTATTTAAGACTCATATAGAAGTTCGTTTGGGAATTTATTTAGCAACTGCATTAGTGCCTCTTCTCCGGCGATAATCGCATCCTCATTAAGCTGCGGGAATACAGCGTGAAGAACTTCGTGAATTGAAGTTCCGAGTACATGGTCTGGATCTGGCGTTACGAATATTTTCTTCTCTTCAGAGACACAAAGGCCGATGTCGTCTTCCTCAATGCCGATGTAATCGTTGGGAGATGGTTTCTTGAAAAGAACTTTCCACTTTGCTCCGTCAATTTTGATGAAGATTCGCTTCATGTTGATAGAATGCTAACAATAAATGTGAACAAGTCAAAAAGAATTTTAATGAGACTGCGTAATTCGCTTTACCACTTCACTTTATTTGCCCAATACGCAGCAGATGTTTTTCCCTTAGCGATATTCTTTGCATGACGAGCTTTGAATGATGCTCTGCGTTTGCGGTCTGCCTCAGATTCTCCTTCGCGTTTAGGAGATCCAGATACCCCCTGTTGCCCGAACCTAATCGTTCTTGGTTTTCCGTTATCATTCACAAGAACTACATGGGACTTTGCCGCTCCAGGCGTTCGTTTAGGTTTGTTTAAACCTGACACGCCAAGCCTCTTCATTGCTGATTTAATTGCATCGCTCATATTAAAATCCTGCTTTCTTTTGTAGAGCTTTAGCCCATTCGATTTGTTGTTTTGTTGGAGATACACTTCTATCTCCAGTTAAAATTCTTGCAGCTATTGTTTGCCTCATCTTATCTGGACTTCCGGCATACTCAGTATTCTCAAAGAACTTTGATTGATCATTAGTTATATCAAAATCTGGAGCGATATTATTCTGACGCATATATATTCTGTATGCTTCGTTTCTCCTTACAGCATCTTGCTCTTGCTTGGAAAGTTTGCTGTATGGATTCATTACAATTCTGTCATCTTCAGCAGCCATTCCAGCAACCTCTGGTCTTGATTTAAAAAACTTATCTTCCGATTCAAACGGAACCCGTTCATCATATGGTAACTTTTTAGGCACAGAAAAGTATCTATCGCCAAACTTCTTAACTTCAAATCCACGTTCAGCCTCTGCATCCATAGCCATTTGGTGTGTGGGATGCGCCGCTCCCTTTAAAAGCATATACGCTTCACCTTTAGGAAGCCCTTCTTTCTTGTACTTGTCATATATTTCTGGAGTAACTTGAGCAACTGATCCCATGTGGCCTTTGTTATACCCCATTGGCTCCGGTTTTATTCCAGCCTTCTCTGCGTTTTGATAGTCGTAATCAAATCCTTCTGGATCAAACCCAGATAAAAGAACATCACGCCTATGCTTTCTTACATTTTTAGAATATTGAGCATCGTCAAGCGATGGAGACGAGTCGCCATAAATCATCTCCATTGCTCTATCTTTCCAGCTCATAGTCTTGAAAGGTTATCTAGGTAGCTTGAGCGTGTTTTGACTTGTGCAACTGGCTTCTTAACCTCAACAACTTCGATCTTAGGTTGATCTTGTACAACCTGCTGTTCAACAACGTTAGGCTTGCTATCTTTCTTGATCAGAAATACACGTCTTTGAGTTGATTCTTTATTCATATTAAATTTCCTTTGTAAGTGCTTCTCGGATGATTTGTTTCACATGGGCAATCTGCCTAGCCTTTAGGCACTGCCGTATAATCTCTTTTAGCTTTAAGTTTTCTTTTTGTAAATAGAGAACGTCTCCATCTTGATTGTTATTTTTATCTGTCATAATTGTTAAACAATAAACTCCTTACTGAACCTTAATGCATTGTCCCACCTGTTCTGAAGACCAGTCCAGAACTGTTTCCTAGCTCCCACCGGAGGGGCAACACGGATCTCATATGTCTCTCTGGCTTTACGAAGTTTCTCCAATAGCTCTGCTGGTGTCCCATTACCCATAGCCGCCTGAGTAATCGGCCCCCACTTGCCATCGTCAGCAACTCCAAGCGCAATCTGCAAGACTCTCAGCGCACCCTTAGCTCCACGATTAAATACAGTGTCACGAAGGAATGCCTCAACAGCAGGGTTACGTGTCCAGTTAGCAGCAACGTCCGTGTAGTCCATCAAATAAGCCTTAGCGTATTCTTCAGCTTCCCATTGCTTACCCTCAGAGATAAGGTTCTTAAGCTTCCTAGCAGCCTCTGGGTGGTAGCGATCATTGATTCCGGCAACCTCATACGACCCACCTCCATCAGCAGCGGGAAGATCATAAACCTTTAGGTTACCTTGCTTGTCTCTCCTAGCCTCTGAGTTCAATATGAACTTAGCCATGTCGATTCTCTGCGGCATAATTAGAAGTCAGCGTATCCCCTAATTTCCCCCTTGATCGGAATCAATATAAGGCTGCACCTCAAGCTATCAATTAACCTAACAACAAACGGGCGGTGATCTGTTGGATTAGTAAAGCAAATTGGGTTCTCATACCAAACATTGGATGGATACATCTGCCCATACGAGCAAGCGATCATCATCAAAAACAAACCGAATATCTTATTCCTCACAGGAGACGCTTTACGCACTTGAGCGTTTGGATTGAATGAACCACCAGGGATTGTTCTGCGAAGCGTTTTACGAGCCTTTACGCGCCCGTAAATGGCAAGTCCTGCGCCGATAGCTTCCATAGAAATAGTAACTATGTCCGTTAACTCTTCATTTACTATGTCAACATTCAGACTTTTCAGCAATTGAGCCAACAACATAACGACGATTCCAATAATCGTCCGGCTTTTCCACCATAGTTTCTCTTCGTTCATTTCTCAATACGAGAAAGGGCCAGCTCGATAGCAAGGTTGATTGCTCTTGTCGATGCTTCTATCCCCTCATTAAGTGCAACCTTTTGAATTTCAGCAACTGCTACCCTGCGCTTTTGAGGGCCAGTCTTAGATGAGTCGCGTAATGATAAAACAACTTCCATAGCAATCGGAAGGATTTGTTTAAGGACGCTAGCAGTGCTGTCTTTTAGAATAGGAATAATGAACTCTAATACAGACTGAGATGCGCCAGTTAAGAGTGATAGTGTTTTAATAAGAATTGATTTCATATAAATAATATATCAACGCGTTATTGAATATCAATTTTTATTCTTGTGCCAATTTTTAAAAATAACCGCTAGTGACGCAACGCCAACTATAATACCAATGCAAAGCGATCCAACTCTAAGCCACGCTTCAATCTCAGGAAGTAAAGAGATTCCTACCGATGTTGCCGTTGCCATGATTCCTGTGATTCCTGCGTTAAAAGAGTTAGTATCCATAGTATTACATATATTATTAATTGTTTAAAAATTCTGAGCTTACGAGCTTAGTATCAGTTGCACACCATTTCAACCATTCTTTTGCGACAGAATCAGAACTAAACCAAAAGGCTCTGAGGTTCATGCTCATCCAGTATGAGTCCCAAACCCAAAGTTTATTCTCTCCAGATGGATAAAGATAACACGTCAATGCGTGACTGAATTTAGGTGTGTTGACAATAAGAACCTTAGCTTGAATACCGCTTTGCTTTAATGCTTGCGTCATGGCAATGGCCTCCGGCAAACAAGCGTTCTTATATTTCCCAACAAACTCCGGTTGGTTTACTGGAGGACTTGATGTGCATCCAGCAAGAGCAATTAGGAGTATTGGGATTAAGCGTTTCATTCTTCAACCCAAGTATAAACACCATTGACAACCTTTAGAACAAACGTCCCTTGGTCGCTTGGTGGTGTCGGCATACGCTCGGCAACGAGAACTGGGTCTTCGTCTATCCGAACGAAAATTTTGCCGTCTGTAACATTTATCGCTATCTCGCGTTCAATCCACTGAGCTGTTGATGGTTTAGCACCAGGGATTAAACTTTGCAATGGGAGGATTCGTGATGGGATTTCTGTTACAGACGGCATTTTATTTAGACTCCAAATTTAACTTTGCCCATGAACTTAACAGGAGCTTGCAATTTGACAAGTGTTGGTTGTGGTTCACCATTGAGTTCCAAACCAGCACCACCGTTATAGAGTTCAGCTACTTCTGCGTCACTCAATGCGCGGTTCCAGATTCCAACTGCGTCGATTTGACCGTCTATCAATCCATATGTTCCGTCAGCGTTTGAGCCAAAAGCAACAGGGTTTGTTCTATCGCCACCGAACGGATCATTTCTGTTATGCTGAACAGAATTGTTCAAGGACCCATTGATGTATAATTTACCCAATCCAGTGCTTGTGTCGTGTGTGCCTACTATATGATACCACACGTCCGTAGATAGTGTTAAATCTACTGAACCAGTAAATAACGCAACCCCTTCTCCGCCTTCGCCTCCATGGAAAACATAAGAGTTTACGGAACCGTTATCTGTAGTTATACCAAATCCGCCTCCACTCCAATTATTTCCCGTCACTGAGTCAATTAAAAATCTTGGCCCGTTTGTGTTGTTAAGCTTCGCCCAAACTGAAACAGTCATGGCTGTTGATGGTTGTTGGACATTTGATTGCAAGAAATTACTTCCATCAAAAACCGCAGCATTTCCAATCTTACCAGGAGCAAAAGAAACATTACCATTATTGGTTAGTGTTCTGTTGTTTCCAGATGAGTCAGAAGTATCTGAGAGTTTGTAGAATGCTTGAAGACCGTCTTCCAAATCAACGACTGGTGCTTGGACTTCTAATTCCAATCCGGTTCCATTGTTGTAGAGTTCGGCGACTTCTGCGTTAGAGAGTGCTCTGTTCCAGATGCCAACTGCGTCGATTTTTCCTTCAATATTATATCCGCCGTCAATGTAAGCTCCGATGAACTGTGAGTCTCCAGTGAATTCAATGGTGTCTCCAGAATCTTGTGTTCCGATGGATTGACCGTTTACATATGCCGTAAAAGTAGGACCGCTACGTTTTACAACCATATGGAACCAAGAGTTATTTGTAATATCAGAAGAATTGAAATCATGCAAATCAGCAACATTCGCATTTGCTGTATGCAAAATTCCATCCATTAACGAAATGGTAAATCCATTTGATCCTCCAACATAATACATTTTTTGAGAGCCATCAAGATTGGTAGCGTTTACCCATCCAGATACTGAAAAATCACTTGTTCCCAAAACAGCGTTTCCGGTGCTTGATAAATAATTACTACCATCAAACACGCCAGCATTGCCAAGCTTACCAGCAGCAAAAGAGACATTGCCGTTGTTGGTAAGGGTGCGGTTGTTGCCGGAGGAGTCAGAAAGGTCGGAGAGTTTATAAAAAGCCTGAAGATTGTCTGTAAGTGCCATAATATATTTTTAAAAAAGGTTGTTAAAATAACCCCCTGCCACCGCATATGCAATGACAGGGGGATTGATTTTTAGTAGTTCAGATTAGAACGTGCCACCACCGAGGATGAACCCAGTGAGGGTGCTAGTTCCCGAACCAACGATGTTTTGCGAAACAGTCACCGAACCAACAACGTCGAGCGCAGTGGATGGAGTCTCAGTTCCGATACCAACAGTTCCGGTAGAACCAACGAAGAGGGCAGTAGAACCTGCACCGCTGATCTCCATGCTGGAAGCTTGGAGGCTAACACCGCTGATGGAACCACCAGTGATGTTTACGTTGTTCGAGTTCTGGGTTGACATTGTGCCAAGACCAGCAATCGTGCCTTCAGCCGAACTAAGACGGCCTTCATGGTCGTCAGTTACGTCACGAACGCTTTGAACGTCACTTGTGCGGTTAGAGACCTCATCAGCAAGATCACTTGCCAATTGGGCTTCCGCTGCTTCAGCGCGGTCTACTTCGTTATCAAGCGCAGTCTGGAGCGCAGACACGGCAGCTTCACGTGCGGAAACTTCGTCTGCAATATCACTAGCAATCTCAGAGGCGAGGTCGCTGATCGCAGTTTGGCGAGCAGTAACTTCGTTGTTGATTGCGGTCTGGAGAGCGGACTCAGCAGCAAGGGCGCGTGTCTCTTCAGCGAGAACAGCAGCAGCGGAGCTAGCAGTCAGATTTGTGATCGTGTCCGTGAGGGAACCGTCAGCCGACTGAAAGGCATTGACAACCTCCGTCAACGAATCAAGGGCGGCTGGGTCGATGTTTGAAAGAACCGAGTCAACACGGCTGTTAACAGCAGAGATAGCGGACTCACGAGCAGTCGTCTCAGCAGAGATGGCAGCAGCGCGAGCTGTTTGCTCGGCAGAAATAGCGGCTTGACGTGCTGTAACTTCAGCAGAAACAGCAGCTTCACGAGCCGAAGTTTCGCTAGCGATGTCGTCAGCAAGAGCGGACTCAGCGGACTCAGCGCGGGATTGCTCGGAGCTGATATCAGACTCAAGCGAGGACACTGCATCAGCGAGGTCGCTGGCTAGGTCGGCTTCAGCGGCTTGGGCGCGGGTGATCTCGTCAGCAAGATCGCTCGCAAGTGCTTCCTCCGCATCTTCAGCGCGGCTAACTTCACTAGCAAGATCAGCTTCGAGATCGCTAACACGACCAGTCAAGGTAGTAGCAGCATTCTCAATTGCGATAATGTCTGTCTCAGCTTCACTAACACGGCCTTCCACGATACCGGCGGCAGTCTCAATCGAGGTGCTACGAGTGTCGTTAGTGTTGGCGCGGCTTACAAGGGTGCTAACATCGCCAGTAAGGATGTTGTCAGTGGCAATACGTGCGGCCTCTTCAGCAGAGATATCCGAAGCGAGTTCACCTTCAGCGGCTTCAGCGCGGGTGCGCTCTGCACCAATGGCAGAAGTAGAAGCAGTACCGAGGGCAGTGATAGCACCATTCAGATCGCCATCAGCGGACTGAAAAGCGTCAACGATTTCCGAGAGGGAATCAAGAGCGGCGGCATCAGTATTGGAAACAATAGCGTCAACACGGTTTGTGAGATCGCTGATTGCTGTTTGACGTGCAGTAACTTCTGCATCGAGGGAAGATTGAACTCCGCCAGTCAAGGACTCGGCATAAGTACGGGTCGAGAAGTGACCTTCACCGGCAATAGGTACGATGGCGGTAGCATTACCAGCTCCGTCATTGCCAGTACCGATATAGAGGATTTGGTCATTTTCGTTGTGTGCCAACTCTGCTGTGAGAGCTGATGTCGGTGCGCCCTGTCCTGCTGGGTCACCCAGAAGACGATGGCGGTTGCTGAAACGTGTGCGATTGATGTCGTTATTAGGCATAATTATTTTATTCTGTTTGGTTTGTTTTGGTTTCTCTCTGCATTGCCACTGAGACTTTCAGCGGCAAAATCTTTAATACTGTCCAGCCTCTTCAATGTCAACGAAAATTTCGACTGGGTCATTTAAAATTTCTGGATTTATTGGAAGTGTTGAAAAATTAACTTCACTTTCTAATTTAACAATAACATCTTGAGTAGGATTCCAAGTTAATGAATTACCATCCCAAAGAATAGTATTTTCCAACCATCCACCCTCTTTGTTTAAGATAACATATCGTTTGATCATATTAAAAATAAGTTGTGATTATTGCAATTCCATTTCCACCAACTCCACCAGCTCCAGATGTTGCTCCAGAATCAGTTGGGCCGCCACCACCGCCGCCGCCTGATGGGAATCCACCAGCTCCTCCTGCTCCACCAGAAACGACAGTTCCTGCACCGCCACCACCACCACCAGAGCCAACTGCAAAAAGACCTGTAGCAGCGGAAGAATTAGATGTTCCGTCACCACCAGCCGCTCCTGTGTTTGCGCCTCCAGCCCCTCCTGCAAAGTTTAGAACATTTGATCTACCACCCGATCCACCAGCAAATGCAGTACCAACAACATTTATTGTTCCACCAGCACCACCACCAGCGCCACCATATTGTGTTACAGAAGACGAAGATGAAGGAACTCCAGTTCCACCATTAGTTGTAAGGCTTGATCCAGCTCCAGAGTTTGAGTTTAAAACACCCAATCCACCACTTGCGGCAGTTGTACTCCCGCCCCCTCCTCCTCCGTTTCCACCAGCACAAATTAAAGAATTAAATGCTGTGTTACCTCCAGTTCCCCCAGCCCCACCGCTTCCAATTGTTGCAGTAACTCCAGTTCCAGCAGTCCCTCCAGCTCCAATAGTAACAGATTCAGTTGATGCCAATGCGCTTTCTGGTATTGTAATATTTAAATATCCTCCACCACCACCACCAGCTCCACCCGGTTTTGCTTCTGGCGAGTTATTTGTTTTTCTACCACCACCACCACCACCACCAGCTCCGAAAAGTTGAACATTAATTGTCTTTGCTCCAACTGGTTTTGTCCATGTTCCAGATGATGTAAAAATTTGAACGTCAGTAGCTATTGAAGTAATTGTTCCGCTTGAAAGAGTAAGATTTCCTGCAACGCTTAGTTCCTCAACTGCGCCAGTTCCGGCGGTTGTCCTGCCAAGAATCTTGGATGTTGCTTGAGAAAGTTTGCTAACAACAATCGCTGCACTGGATGAAACATCAGCATTAACTATTGTGCTTGCTGGAGATTGGAATACTCCATTAACAACTTTAACCACACCACTTCCAGATACAGAGGGAATAGCGCCAGGAACCCATGCGGTTCCATTCCACTGCAATACTTGACCGTTTGCTGGAGCGGCATTTGATACATCGTTTCCTTGAAGTTTAACTACTGTTGGGTCTGGATAATTCCCAGACAAGTCACCACCAGCAACGCCAGTAGCTGGGCCAGTAGCCCCAGTAAGCCCTGTAGCCCCGCCATCCGCAACGGGAGTCCACGATGCATTGATTGCGCCAGGAGTCGGAGGATAACCAGGATTAAGCGGATTTCCAGTCCTATAGTAATACCCGCCCGCATAAGTTACGGCATCGTTTAAATTGTAATTAGCGCCATTGTCATAAACGCCAATAAAGTTCCAAGGCAACGGCCCAGTTGCCCCAACGGAACCAACAACTGCTGTATCAACATATAGTTTTGTAGCTGCGTCTGTATCGTCTAATGGAACTCCTAGATTTTTAATCTGCCCATTTAATATATCAATGTTCCCATCAATGGTTAGCTTTTCTGTTGTTGTCTCTGTTCCTATTCCAACATTCCCATCTGGGCCAACATATAGGTCAGCCGTTACAGCATTACCAACTTCAAGGCTTTCAGCATTAATTGTTACTCCAGATATAGCTCCACCAGTAATGTCTACATTATCTGCGTCTTGCGTTGACATCGTGCCAAGACCGCCTGGTGAACCTCCATTTTGGGAAATATCATACGTGTTACTTGCTATCTTATATAACAGGTTTAAATTTCCGTCTCCGTGTTGTGGTTGTTGAGCCATATATTTTAAATTACAATTAAGGTTGATTAGCTAATTCGTATGTCTTTTCAGCAATCTTGTAAAGTAAAACTAATCTTGAATCGTTATTGTTAACAACAACGCCAAAATTCTCAGCTATCTTCAGCAAGAGATTGTGTTCCGAATCTCCGTGTTCTGGAGCTTGCGCCATGATTATGCCAATCCTGCGCGGGATTTAAGTTTTTGTGGATATGACTCTTCAGACTCCATCTCGTCTTCCATCTCTTCGCCCTCTTCATATCCTTCCGGCATCTCTTCTTCTGACTCACCCAATGGGTAGCCATCAACAGATACCAATGTAAATTTTCCTTCGCCATCATAGCGAATCATAGCAAGGATTTCTTTCTCGTCGCCTTCTTTCATTTCCGAAACGTCCATTCCCTCTGGGGCCATGAATTCAACCTTCTCATAACCGCCTTCCATTCCCTTACCACCCATACCAATTATTACTGCCATACCGCCTTTTTTATTGCTGTCCATATAGTGATCTTTCTTTAAATTACAAAAATAGATTAGTGTGGAGAGGGTTAGAACCTCCCCACACTAGATCCGTTAGCTCTTACGAGCAGGATTGATACAGCGTAGCTGGTGAGCAACGGAGATGCATGATAGCATAACCCCACTCAGTGCGCTTTGGCTGTGAACCCTGCATGAACAGAGCGTAGAAGTAACCGTTAACACCAAGGATGTTGTTAGCGTTATCTTTGTTGTTGATCCACATGAACTCACCACGATAGTTGACAGGATCAAACTTCAGGCCGGAACCTGGGCTTGTGATCACTTGAGCAACACGTGAAGTATAGACGTGTGGGTTGTAGATGAAGCTCACTTCATAAGAAGCGGAGCGGTATGCTGGGTTCACAACAGCCTTGTGTCCATAACCATTTGCTGGGGCAGTCGTGAAGAATGGCACACGGACAAACTCACCACCAACGAAGTTGTAGCGAGGAGCCTGACGATCAACCAAGTGGACGTATCCGCTGTAGCTGAATGCAGCGCCGAATGGCTTGATAAGCTCGTCAACCTGTGAGGAGAAGCGGAGATCCTGACGGATATCGGCATTCTGTTTCTTCAGGTAGTTGCTTGTTTCTGGCGAGCAGATGAGGCCGTATTGTGGCTCACCGTCAACCATTGCATAATGACTTTCAGCCGCATCGCGGGAGAGATCGAGATAGAACTGATCAAGGATACCTTGGTCGAGAGCGTAGGCAGGAGCCGCCGCTGGGAAGGCTTCGTTAGTTCCACTTGCGGACATAGCCAAAGTGTCGTTCACGTCAGTGACAACCTTGTTGCCAGCGAGACGAGAGAACTCATCACGATAGCGGTTGCTCCAGAACCATTGGCTGTTCTCTTTGAGAACCTTGACTTCACCCGCGAGCTGCTCTTCAGCTTTCCATGCAGTACGAAGATCGTTCACGCAGAAACCTGGGGAACGGATGGCCGACTGTTGGAGGTTGTAGCTCTTAAGGGTACGTGCAAACTCAACAACTTGTGGAGTTGGGTTACAAGTGTTGCCAGTTCCATCGTTAGTGCCAACGTCTTCCCACGCAGTAGAGGATGCGTTAGGAACGGTTGTACGCTCTTGGATGAGGGTCTGGATGGATTCGCCCATTCCGGCAGGGAAAGTGTCTTGTTTGACGAGACGATTCCAAGGGTCAGTTGCGATGAGTTTAGCGGAGATCATTTCACCGATACGTCCGGCTTCTTGTTGGAGCTGATTGTTAACATCAGCGAGATTATATTGTGACATAATTTATATTTCTAAATTTGATTTCGTTTATGAACTACAAAAGCGTTTAAGTTGCCAACTATAGTTCTGTTCATTTTTTTCCTTGGCGAGCCACATCAAAGACCTTGCGGATTTATAAGCTCGGTTTGTTTACTGATGTTAAGGAATCAGCGATCCATGTAAGATTTTTAAACAAGTCTTACAACTTGCACTTCGACAAATACGTTACATTGTTTAAGTATGCAAGAATTATTTTTAACAATAATTAAGATTTCTTTTTATCTGATTTTTTTTGCTGCATACGTTCTTTTATTCTTTTCTCTCTTGCTGGAGATTCAATAAATCTCTCATAAGCAAGCTGTGCCGCTGACGGAATAATATCAGTAACAATTTCAGTCGCGGCTTTTCCAACCTCATACGGAGCAGCAAGCGGCCCACCCCCTATAGTTAATGCGCGTAATCTTCCGGCTGTAGATTTAGGGTCTGGAGTTTCATATCCCATTGTCTCTTCATATTTTTGCATTGCCGCTTCAGCGATAGGCTCTACGGCAGCGGATGCGGCTCCAGCCAATGCAGCGGAGCCAACGCCTTTTGCAACACCTCTTGCTGTTCTTGCCAGAGATTGTTTGGCTGCTTGAACAACAGGATAACCCTTGCCGACTTCTCTATATCCCATAATTGGATTAGGCTTACCTTCAAACGCACGAACCTCTGCCGCATTTAATTCTTTAACCGTGCTTCCAGTAAATGGGTCGTATGGTCTATGTGCAAAGTGACCCCCGCCTAGTTGCGTTCCACCCCTAACTGGGTTTATTTCGCCCCTTGCTACCATTGGTCTTTTTGATTCAAAAATATATCCCTCGCCAGATTTTGGTAAATATTGCTCAAGAATTTTTCCCTTTTGAAAGGCGGGAAATGGGGTTCCCCTTTTCATTAATTTGCCGCCAAGCATAAATGCTCCCTTTTCACTACCCTTCGGATTACCCCTAACAACCTTGTTTTTTAGGTAATCTTCAAAAGCCTCTTTGTTTACGGCGCGATAATATGCGTCCTTGTCTGATAATTTTTCAGCAAATGGATTCTTTTTATAAAGTTCTTTAAGGGATTTTTTTAATTCTTCTTTCATAATGTTTTTATTAAAATAAATACAAATAAAAGCAATAAAAAAAAGGACGGGGTTTTTAATCCCGCCCTATTCACTCTACACACAAATGCAACGCTATCCAGAAATCCTGCTTACAAGGCCCTTAACAAAGTCATCTGTATCTACTTTAGTATAGTCAACTGACTTAGCTGTCTCCACTGGAGTTCTTGGTGAATTTCCACCAGCGGCGGCAGGAGCGCCACCACGAAGCTTGACGTTGTTGTCCTTGGCTTCACTCAACTCTTTCTGCAATGAAGAGATTTGATCAACCAAGTCTGGAAGAACGGTTGCTCCAAGGATGCCGTAAACCTTTAGGTTCTCAGGCCACTCGTCGTAATTCATAACTTCTTGCTGAAGCTTGTTAATGTCTGGACGCTTATCTTCCGGCAATAGGTTGAATACTTTCTCGCTGATCTTTGGCAGAACTTCGCTCACAGCGGTTTCACGTTGAGCGATATATTGCTTGTACTGATCTTCTTGTTCTTTACTATTGCGCTCCATTGATGCGTCATATGCAGCTTTAGAGTTAGACTCAAGCTCAGACTTGCGCTTTTCAATCTGCAAAAGATTATCGGCTAATGCCCACACCTTTGTCTTATCACGCTCAGACCAGTCCGCGATTACAGATTCTAGTTTAGCGGGATCTCCATTGCTGTCAGCCTGAAGTGCATCGATCAAATCATTCGTATCAGTCTGATTCCTTTTAGAAAAGAACTCAGCGTCTTGGATGATTTGGCTCAGTGGCTCAGTAATGTACTGCTTCCACTCCCGTGTTGACTGAACGCGAGTCAAATAAAGCTCTCCATCAAGTGCTTCGCGCTCCTGCTGAATAGCCTCAAGTTGTTCCTTAAGATCAGATACTTCCTTAGAAGCTTGCTGATACTCTTCTCCTTTAGCTTTTAGTTCAGCGAGTTCGCGCTGTGCGCTTTTGAGGTCAGACTCGGCTTGCTTCAATTCTTTCCAACGGATCTTCCCTTTGTCGTCAGATGGCTCTACTTCGGACTGAACATCTTTACTAACAACTTCAACTTTAGGTTCCTCTCCTCCTCCTTGAGATTGGGCTTGCGGCTCTTGATTTGTTTCCGCTGCTGGTGCAGCTTGAGTAGGCTCAATAGGCTTGCTTTCTTTCGGCGGTTGGATTGAGAGGTCATTGTTTGCAATTGACGTTAGCGCACTCCTAAGATTGGAGATCGCTGAATCTGTTGTTGCTGGTGCTTCTTGTGCTTGTTCGGACATATGTTTTATTTTTTGATACCTGCGCGATGACGGTCGCCCCAAGATTTACTCTTGGTTGTAACGCTCGTTTTTTTACCCATGGTTGACGTTGTTTTTGTTGCCATTGGTTTAGCTGACATTTCTTTTTCTTTCATCATAATATTACTCCGGTTGATTGTTTGTTTCCATTGATAGGCGTTCTGCCTCCAATATTTCATCCTCCGTATATAATCCGGTGGACAAAAGTTTTCTGCGAGCTTGGACTATATACTCTTTGTCCAAATCATTCAATTTCTTTTGATTAACTTTAGTAAGAAGAACAAGCTTATTTAGGAAATCTTCAGCCCCAATTGTCTTTGCTGCATCAATGTCAGTAGGGGCTTTAGGAGAGCATTCCTGCCTTACGATAGCAATTGCTTCTTTTAATACTGGTGTCTCTAAGATTGATTCTAGCTTTGATACCTTATCAGAGTTTAGTTGAAATAGTTGTCGTTGTGTCATGCCCTTATACCTTGTGTTTGAATTTTGCTTGCAACCTCTGCGTCACGTAATGCTAGTTTTTGAGAAGCTTCTTGCTGCCTCATAATCATTTTTTGTTGGTGAGTCTGCATATCCATTTCAAGCTTTGCCTGACGGACTGCTCGCTCTGAATCAATCTTGGCCAAAGCAGCCGGATCGATTTGCGGTTGCTGCTCTTGTTGATCTTGCCCTTGCATCATCGTTTGACGGTCTTGCTCTCCCATTAACTTCTGAACCTTTAGCGTTCCATTGTGGAGAATCTCGTCTGCATTCTGGAGAACTTGGCGGAACATTGCCGACTCACTACGCATTGCAGGATCTTGAGATAGAAGCTCAACGTGCTGTGCAACGTGTGCATTAAGCGCATTGATTCCACCAAGCATAGGAGCCAACTGCATTGGATCAAGTTCAAGCAATTCTTGAGCCTGTGATACCAGCGGATTAAGCGCCTCAACATGAACCTTTGCGTGAACGAGGTTGTTCTGACCATCAATAACCTGAATGTTGCTGCCAGCAATAAGCTGATTGTTCTCGATCTGAGCGATAGATGCGTCAACTGTTGGCTTGTCAGACTCGTTAGGTTGTATGGCGTAACGCGCTGCATTCTCATATCCAGCAGTCTCGGATGCAATATCCCAAATAAGGTTCTGCTTACCAAAGTCCGGCAAGCTACCAAAGATGCCCATAAGACGATCAAATGAAACCATGCGAGCAGCTTCAGATCCAGCTCCGACTGGTTTTGTAATACGGAGCCTATCAACGTCAAGGTTTAGGAATGCTTCGAGATACCTATCCTTTGCTCCAAATGATTCTGAACCTCTACGCAATAGACGCTTGTGAAGCTCTACGACATACTTACCACCAGGCTCACGCGCATCATAGTCTTTACGCTTCATCCTGCGAACCATCTCACGCATGAGTGATTCCCACGGATCAAAGAATAGATTCAAACTTGACACGCTCATTTTAGCAATATTGCTAAGTTCAGCACGTACTTGTGTTGCTGATTTCTCAATGGATGTATTAACCAGAGACTCGGTATTATAGCTTGATGTACGCTCACGGAATAGCTGGGTGAATGCATTAACGATTGGCAAAGTACCACTTGATACATTAGGAACTATCGTGTCCTTAATCACGTCAATGCCTGGCGAAAGCAAATTATAAACTCCATTCGGAATGAACTGCATTTCCTGCAAAGCAGTCTCATCTTTCGGTTGGAACGTAGGTGCAGAACCAAATGATGCGATCTCTAGCAGTGAGCAGTATGCGCGATTCAATGCGCCATTGATTGCAAACACATCGTATCCCTGCCCTCGAACTCCATGATAGTATCCATTGGTTCCAACACCATAGGTGAACACGGTATAAGCTTGATAGCTATTCTCAAATCTACCAACTTTCTTGAACAAGAAGTCTTGAACAGAGTTGTCGTCATTGATCATGTAGTGAGATACACGATTATCGAACTCAGTTACCCACAAGTGAACAACGCGAATTGATTGCTGACTAGCTGCCTGAGTAGTGAAGAACAAATCATTGTTCCTTAATTCTGTCTCTAACTTTTCCCAGTCGTATTGCCGGAAGTTATAATAATTGTTGTTATTATTTACAGACTGGATGATAGCCCTACGACAAGCCTCAATATTGAATCCATGAATCTTAGCTGTCTCCTCATCGTTAATCAACTGATAGAGCTGTGTGGGGCTGTAGAAACGCAAGCAGGCGGCAACGTCGATGTTTTCTTGACCGATCTCAGTTTTACGAGGAATCTTGAAGTCGGACATATCCGTAGACTTCCAGCGCCAATCCCATTCATCGTTGAACATGACAACGCCAACACCATGCTTGATAAAGCTATTGCAAAGCTTGAGGTATGTTGGAAAGAAGTTCCTCCAAGACCGGATGGCGGCAGTAACCTCTTGTGCTACAACCTGAGAAAGTTCATCTTGCTCTGTCTGTAATCCGTAAAGTGTAGGGCATGAGAAGAATGTTTGCGGAGCATTGATAATATCCGTGTATCCGGCCATTGCGGTATCAAGGACTTGCTTTGCAAATCCCCAAGATACGTTTACCCGATATGCTTGCCCAGCATTGATCAAAGCTCTTTCGTCGTATGGTCGTTCATTGTCATAAGCAGCATCAATCTTACTGCGATCAAAAGACGAAACGGCATCCGCTCGTCGTAGTGTCTCCCAAATCTCATAGGCTGACTTAGCATCTTTAATACGCGAAACAGGAGGGGTTCCGCTTTTGGAAAGTGTTTCTAATACATCGCTCATTCTTCAGTTTCCTTTTGTTTTTTCTTTGAAGACTTATTGCGTTGTTTATATGATTTAGATTGCGACTCTGAGTCAGAGTATGTCGCATCTTCGATATCTTCCATAATGTCTTCAGCGTCTTCAACTGAAAGGTTTTTTATCATTTTCATATCATCATTACTATTGTCCAACAATAACTTGAATAAAGAGCTGTCTTTGCAACCATGCACAAGAACAGCACTTTCATCCACTGGTTTATTCCAATGAACATCCCAAGCTAAATTGGCATCCGAATCACATACAATGTTTTCACCTTCATGGCGATAGTTTTTTGTGCGCCAATTGTTTTGGATCAAATTTGAGTTATTTAACTCCTTAACAACGTACCATTGTATTACATGAGTCCAATGCCTGTTGGACATGGAAAGGGAATTCAATACATGAGAAGTACATATCTTCTTGGAATACACTCCAATCGGAGCCATGCGTTGACCAGCAAGTGATTCTGGCAGAAGCTCTCCGTTCTTTCCTTCGTACACACGTTCCCTTGCGCCAAGGTAAATGCGAGGATTGCGCTTCTCTTTAGCTGCCCTTGTTGTATCCGCATAGTATTCAGCAGATATGATGTCAAGCCAGTTGTTCTTTAAAATGGTTGTATCAAGCTCAAACCACATGAAAGCATCCATGTCTTTTTTTCCGGCAAGATGACGGCATAGTTGCTGGAAGTAGAAGTTACACGACATAGGCCAGCCTAACATCGTGTCATCAATGATGAGAGTCTCGGATGCGTCAAACAAATGCTTAATCTTCTTGTTAAGCTCAAGCACATCTTGCTCAACTTCACGCGATCCAAATATAATCAGCTCATGGTCTGACCCAGGCTTAAATGATTCAAGTGATTTAACAAGGTTAGGGATCAAATGACGATCATGCCTAGATACTGGTATTGTTAGCTTCATATTAAAATAACATTGAAAATGTTGCCATGAACTTTATCGGAGACGATGGAGATCTGTCATCAACGAATTCTTGGCAGTTCACCTTCCTCCACACCCGCCGAGGCATAAAGAAACCATACTCATAAATGCCGCGAGAAATAATGATAACTTTAAAACCTGCCCTATCAAGCACGAATCCGCTTCCTCCAATCGCCCGTGATACTGCAAGAGCAAGTGGAGACTTTGTAGGGTCATGTTTAATTCCGTTAACATAATCTTCTGGTTTAACAATAATTTCAAAATCTACATCTTTACGCTTCTCGTCAATAAAAATTTCAGATTTTGTTTTTCTCAACCCAAGTTCCTGTAATAGTGTCATTGCGGACATAAAATTAGCAGACTTGTATTTTATTGCAATAACTAATTGCGATAATTTTTATTTATTGTAATATTTTTTCAATGAATTTTGCTCCTATTTTTGGCGACCCGCTTGAAGGATACCTTCACCAATACGGATTTAACTGGCGTAAGAATACACACCAAATAGCTATTGAGTTGGCTATGTTCCGAGAAAAGATAACTCTAAGAATTCCCAAGGACACTGGGGATGTTGATACGTTCTTTCACTTCCAGAGGATAGCAAGGGCATTCTGGCCTGAGCGTGATAACAAAGCTGCTGTCAATTTCATCTGGCATCCTTGGGCTGAACGAATGATCCGCGCTGCCTGTGACCATGAATACCTTGCAATCGCTGGCTCCGGTGGTTGTGGTAAATCAGAAGCTTATGCAATCTGGGCGATCATAAACTACCTTGCAGATCCAGAGAACACTACGGTACTTGCGACATCCACCACGATTAAAGCATCTAAGCAGCGTATTTGGGGTAAGATAACAAGGTATTGGGGAGTGTGTGAACAGCTTTCCCTTCCTGGTCATCTTGTTGATTCGGAGAATAAGATCAGCTTTGTAGGTGCTGGAGGTAAGAGGTCAGACCTTTCCGGCATTGTTCTTATCCCAGGCGAGAAGAAGAAGGAACGTGACGCTACTGGTAAGATGCAAGGTATCCACAACAAGAACGTGATCTTTGTAGCAGACGAGCTTTCTGAGCTATCTGAGGCTATTACTGAGGTTGCATTTTTCAACTTGTCCAAGGGTTGTGAACGATTCCAGTTTATCGGAATCTCTAACCCTGCTTCGTATGTAGATGCGTTTGGTAAGTTTGCTAAACCCAAGGATGGATGGGATTCAATTGACGTAGATGACGAAGAATGGAAGACAGATCGTGGAGTGTGCCTGCACTTTGATGGGCTGAAGAATCCTAACATGGTTGCACGAAAGAAAATTTACTCATGGATGGAAGGTCCACAAGACTTTGAGAAGATCCCAGAGGACGCTAAGAATACTTCCTCATTCTGGCGAATGTATCGTGGATTCTGGTGTCCCGCTGGTATCACGGATCAAATTTACTCTGAGGTTGAGATACTTAACTCTAATGCTACTGACAAGGCGATATGGCTTGATAACGACAAGGTTAAGGTAGCGTTCCTCGATCCATCATTCACTAACGGAGGTGATAGGACTGTGCTTTACTTCGGCACTGTTGGTAAACTTGCTGAACCGCATGGCTATCGTGGACTTCAATACGACGAATACCTTGTGTTCAGTGAAGATGTTACTGACAAATCCATGACTAGATCTCAGCAGGTAGTACAATGGTTTCGTAATGAGTGTTTGGCTAGGGGCGTTCAGCCTAAGAATGCTGGATACGATAAGTCTGGAGCTGGCGGGCCGCTAGGAGACTTTATCTCGGTAGCATGGTCAAAAGACGTATATGGTCTTCAGTTTGGCGGGAGAGCGTCCGATAATCCAGTGTCAGCTTACGATCCAACCCCATCGCACGAAAGGTATGTTAACTCAGTTTCGGAGATTTGGTATTCAGCCAAAGAGTATATGCGGACTGGTCAGATCAAGGGAATCGGTGATGACTTACTGCGTGAGATGTGCATGAGAAAGCTCGACCCAAATGGTGAGAAGAACCTTGCTCTCCGTATCAAAGTTCTGCCCAAGTCTGAAATGAAATCAAGGTTCGGCATATCACCCGACATTGCTGACGCTGGGATGGGCCTCCTAGCCCTCGCAAGGGAGAGATTGAACCTAGACAGCACTCAAGCAACAAAAGCGTTAAATACGAACAATAAGACGGCAAGCTCTGGATGGAAGCAAGCGTTTAGCAAGTTCCGTTCTATCTATTGATTAATACCTACTATTTGTCTCAGAGGATATTGATCAATCCCTGCTGCTTGCATAAAACCATTTCAATAAATGCCTCAACTCCATTTGATTCTTCAAACGTCTGATCCACGCTTGTCGGAACGCTGTAGTTGTAGTTGTTGTCTATCAGCATAACCCTCTTAGCGTAGCAGTGCGGAGAAAGCATTTCTAAGAATTTATAGATATTCACATGATACTTTGATGGACTTTGCTCAAAGGTAAAACTCCATGTGCTTTTGTGATCTGGATTATATCGAGACGGCCATACTCTTCCTTCATACAACGTCCAGTCAGGGATTGATATGATTGCGTGTCCACCGGAACGAACGATCTTCAGCCACTCAACCATTGAAGCGTATGGATCATGCATATGCTCCAAGCATTGTGATGCGTGTAGGTAATCAAACTCATCTGAGAAGTATTCAGATATCTTGTTTGCGTCACCTTGCTCTTGATCAAACGCCATGCAGTTATCGTCCCACACCTTGTCCGGCCCACATCCTACATCAATTCCCTTGCCGCTTATAATTTGGCTCCAGTTGAAGATCCCAAGTTCATCTTCAATCATCCTGCGTCTCATTGCCTTGCTTGTCTCGTTCATATCTTTTCAAGCAATTCCTTTACGCGATTAATATCATTGGCAAACCTATCCATGATTGGGTCAAGCTTCTTATTAGAGATTGTTTCAGCAACTATCATTTCCTCAATTTCCAGCTTCCTGCCAGTAATTCCATTATTCCTTGCATGGTTGACAACAACGTCAAGTGCATAGCTGTTAAACAGCTTTCCGTTTATTGTTAGATTCCAACCGCCAGGAGGCGACTCTTGTTTGTTTACATTACCCCTTGGTCGTTCTATTTGAACCTTAACTCCAGCTATCTCTGTATCTATTGTTCCATCATAGCAAAGCGTAGCATTGTATCGTTTATAAATACAATCAGGTTGCCACAAGCAAACCTCCTGAACACTGCGATGCTTCAATCCTTCCGCCACACAATTTGCTGAACTTTGATTTCCAATAAAACAATCAGAGCTATTGATTGCTGTGGCTAGGTGTAAATAGTCTTTAATTACAAGCCTTTTAACTTTACCAAATCTACGGCAAAACAAATCGTATTCATTGTCATGTCCAACAAATAGCATTCTATCTCCAAGTATCTTGACAAGCTGTATCCACGGAAACAATGGGTTAGCGTATCTCTCTGTCTTGTTAACAATAATCGTTCCGTTGTATTTAGATTCTTTAGGGGCGGTCAACCATTGCTTGGAGAAGTCGGTATGTTGATTCACCCATGTTGCATGATGCAAGCCAAGCTGAACTCCCCACGGCAATCCCTGCTTTCTGAAGTCAACGAATGACTTATCAATGTCCTGAGATTTAAAGCTGTCGCATTTATTGATATACGATTGAAACTCAATAAGCGGAGCCAGTAACTTAACCGCCTTCGGATTGTTTTGAATGTAGTAATTCGCATTGTCAGTAGCAGACTTAACTACCGCCAAGCTTAAAACAATATCACCAAAATCTCGTTCATGTAAGAAGTTCATGTTTCTATTCGTTTCCAGCAGTATTTAATGTTGTCAAACTCTTGGTTTATTTCGTTGGTTAACCCTTCACGTTGCACTTCAATCGGAACGTGGACAGCAGCCTTTAGAGAGCAGCTACACACAAGGCAAGCACCGAGATCTTTATCTTGCTCTGTCTTTCTGTTCCCAATAATGGAACTCATTAACGTAATAACAGCGCCCATGCAAGCTCCACATGAGAATTGTAGCGTAACATTCATTGGGCAGTTAGCACAAATAGAAGCCCTTCTTTCAGCCTCTGCCTGAGATACAAAGGCATCCTTGCCGGATAACGTAGATTGCGCCCATGCTTTCATCATGCCCAAGAATGACATGACCGATGTTAACGAAAGCTTTCTCTTCTGTATTTTCTTCATATCAACTCTCCTGCACATTCTTCCCCAATGCGCGTTCTGCTTGCACATTTCAGAGATAAACTCCTCTTCCCAAGTTGGAGTAAGGAATATCCCGTTAGCTGCACAATGATTCTTGTATGCGTTGCAAATGGACTTGTAATCGTAGTGCTTGAATTCAATGCCAGTTTGGGGAACCTTAATCTTCCATCCCCCATTAGGTGATGTTGACTTGTCAATATACTCGTATTCGATCATTGGTTCCTTGCTTTTCTTACAGCGCGAATTGCCATGTCAGAAGCTCCTGTGACTTTAATCCCATCGATTGAGTACCCATTAACATATTTATCTAGTTCTTTAGTATAGTTCTCTGAATTCATACCTTCAAGCCTCTTTCTGTTCTTGAACATCTTGTCTGATACAACTCGTCCATACTCACGAACATATGTTTCAAATTCTTTATCCGTCATAATGTCACCAAATTTCTTCTGTGCATTTGTCCTTGTAGGAATTGTTGGCCCGTCACCTTTCTTTAGAATCAATATATTGAGGTCATTTTCTGGTGAGTTTTTAGGGAACGAGAATACAATCGGAACGCCAAGCTTGAACAGCTTATCATTCCAATCATCTCCCCTAACTGGCTGACCAAGCGCATTGAGTGCCTTTGTGCCAAGCATTGGCCCAATCACCGGAGTGTTTGCATAAATAGCTCCTTGAACAGAAGACTTGTCAATCGGATCATTGATGAAGTCGGATATGTTTCTTGCAAGCGAAGACCCTAGAATTGGAACAAATGTTTTGCCCAAGTATGCCGCCTTACCAAATAGTTCTGGAACAAGCTTGTCTTGCTTTTTAGCGTCGAACAATGGCTTTCCAAATGCAGCCCAAGGGCCACGTTGAGCGAAGGCATAGAACGCTGAACCCAATACCTCTGCCGCCATCTCTAAATCTTTTGGTGAGTTTTTTGCTGAATTTTGCTTTGATTTAATATTCCAATCGTCAAATGCACCAGCAATCATAAACGGAATAGATACTGCTTCACCACCTCTTCCAATGTTTAAGGTGAATTTTGTTTTACCAAAGTACATGGACAACTCGCCTGGTTTATTCCTCTTGTTCCATGAATCGTAGTATTGAGGATCAGTGGTGTAGTTAGGCCCGTTACCTGTAGCTACAATTTTAAATGGCAATTCATCGTCTTCGTCATCTGTTGAGCTTTTCACTACTGATGCAAGTGCGCCCAATAAAACAGTTCCAGCAATAGACTCATAAACACGTTGCTTGTATTGAAGGTCAGTGGCAAGTGACATTGCATAACGTGATTCAACCCCTGCTTTCTTTAGTAATGAATCAACGCCAAGCCTAACGAATCCAACTGGACTAAACCATAGCGCCGTAGAGAAAACGCGAGCCGGAACTAGCGCAAATCCGTAGAGCATTCTAGCGAAAATTTGCTGTGCCTGACCACCCTTGTTTGCACTTGATGCAAGGTTCTCAAGGAACCCAATTGCAAGCCCAGATGTTATTCCGGCATCACGCAAGTTATTGCGCTCCTGCTTGAATCCTTCTGTTGTAATAACACGATTTCTACCAACAGACTGAAGCGCATCGTTCAATGAAGCGTCAAGTACTTCCGTTTTGCTGATGCCGTACTCTGAGAGTGATGCGATAAGCTCAGAACGCATTTGAAGATCGGCAAGAACTCCAGCTCTTTCTGGCGACATTCCAGACTCTATCAAGTCTTGCTTCATACGGTTACGTCCATAAAGAGCAATATTTGCAATTTCTTTACGTTTATCTTTAGGAATCTTTTTATTAGATGCCATTGCATCAAGGGCATACCTTGGAATATTTTGGCTTTCCATCATTGCAATTGCGCCTTGATCCAAAGATGAAAGAACTCGCCCTGTAATTTGCGTCATGCCGACAAGCATATTTGCCATGCCATTTGCATACTCACCCTTCTTCCACTGATCCATTCCTTTATCAAATAATTCGCGCAGGACGTTTTGCCCTTGCATATATTCAATTTCACCAGACATATAAATTTGGTTTTTAAATGCATACAAAGAATTGTCTTTCCAGTTTTGCATGGAATTCATAAAGCTCTGAAATGCAACCGGAATGTTTTTCGGATCTGTAGCTGCATATTTAGCAACATCTATAGCCAAGTTGCGAATTGCAAAAAACGTAGGGCTAGCAATGTTAACCGTAAATGTCGGAATACCCATGAGAGCCTGAGCAACATAGAATGAGCTGATTGCATCTTTGAATCTTACTGGCATCTTTGCCTTTACAATAATCTTATTCAGTTCAGACATTGCTTCGGCCTTTGTGACTTGATCAGTATTACTATCTGAAAGTATGTCATCCAACTGGACAATGCGAGTTAGTTGTTCTTTGCTGAAGCCAGACCATCCGTTCTGCTTTGCAATAATGCTTTCTGTAGTCTGCGTAGGATCAAGCACTCCAGTTCTAATTGCTTCTTGAATCTTCTTCAATGCGTCCTTACCAAGCTTAACATTTCTAGAAAGGAAGTTATTCCAAGGTGCTGACTTGTTAAGAGCGGCTTCAAATGCCTTCTGCTTGGCTTCAGCGAATCTTTCAGATATCACGCTTTCATAGAGCCTCGCTGCTGTCTTAGCTGCATTCTCTGATAGTCCTGCCTCAACCAAGTATTCGCGGATTACGCCTTGCATCCAGTTAGGTTCTTGTTGCATTGCAAGCGGAGTGTCTTTGATGCGCTGGATGATAACTGCGAGAGATCCCTTCTCTGCTGCCGTCTGAAGCTCTTTAAGCTCACGATCCATTGCCTTAATCTCATGCTGCCTCCATACGAGGTCAGAGATCTTTTGTGCCTGAGTTTCGCTTACTCCAGCCTGTATAAGCTTTGCAGTAAGCTGGCTCGTCCAGGGTTGCTTGCGTCCCATGTTTGGTCTCTGCCTCAAGTCTTGTTGAACAATAGCCTTAATTTGGTTCTCTTGCTTCTGCGGGAACGCAGGAGTATCTGTCATCTGATCTGCAAGTTGATTGATGATTGATTGAGCTTGTCCTTCAACATTGCTCCTAAGACTTATCTGTGCTTGGCGTTTTGCGTATGCGGCATTTTTTTTATCAATGGCCGTAGCATACATATTGTTAAGCGTCTGCTTTAAATAAGACTGAAGATTGGTGTAATCCTCATCCATCTCAATTCCAATTTCAGACTCTTTAGAAACACCATAGATTCTGCGAATAATAGAATCAACAATGTCATTCTTAACTTCCTCAACAACTCTTCCGTCTTCTTCGTTGATAAGCTCGCTTGTCTTCGTATTGCGTTCCTTGATCTCTGATTTAAGCAAACGCTGAAGCATATTGTCGCTGATTGGCATATTAATCTGCCTGCTCATAGCTTCATTCCAAGCATCAAGAATGACATCGTATTTCGCGTTAACAGCTTCTGGGCTTGAGCCGGATGCAAGTTCGCTCTGCCTTCTACGCTCGATCTCCTCAACGATCCTGCTATCAGCTTCAAGCCTCTTCTCATCACTCAACTTATTCTCGTTCAAGATGGACGCAACCTTTTCAATGTCTGTCATCTTTGTATTCGGAGGCTCTCCCTTTAGTCCAAGTTTAATAAGCGTACTCTTAACGATCTTAGCAAGTTCGTTGTTCTGCGCTTGGTCAAGCTCTCCCAATGGGCCAGGCTTGTTTTCTTGATTACTCATCGTCTGCCAGAATGTAGACTCAAGTCCACCCGCTCCTTGATTGACAAGTGTTTTCCTATAGTCAACCATCTTGCCAATAATAAAATCTTTAATGTTTTTGGCTGCGTTTACCTTCTGCGGATTATATTTAATCGTGATTCCTTTGATTTTTCTATCTGCATCTAAATTCTCAAACGAGATAAGAAGTTCTTCTTTCTTTGGATCTGTTGATTCTTTTATCTTTTCATCGATAGCCTTGATTATCGGACGCTTTGTTCGCTCCTCTACCTTTTCAATTTCAGCAGCAACGTCTTCAGGGGTTCCAATAGATTCTTCATCAGCGGCATCAATTGCATCTTGAACAACCCTTACCTGCTCCTTGCTAGGCTTGCTTGTTCCAAACAATGTAGCTGCCGTTCTTTCAACCTTGGAATCATGTTCAGTTGTTATTGTGTGATATCCATCAATGTCGTATTCCCGCTTGCCTCTTAACACCCTACCAGATTCTGTTGCAGTGCCTCCACGATTATCGGTTGGCATACTATTAATTCTACGAACAAGATATGAAATCATTGTAGTATTGCCTTGAGCTGCCAACTTTGCAGCGTAATTTGCAAGTGATACAGAGAACAAACCAGCGCCCATTCTTGTATCCGAATTTGTTTCTTGATCTACAACATTGTTGATCTGTCCGGCCAAGTCATATGCGGATCCAGATTTAATATCCAACAATTGCTCTATGTAATCCCATGCAGCACTTGTATTCTCGTCAGAGACTACTGATCCATCGAAGAACTTCTTACGCAATACCTCGTTCGTTTGCTTAATGATTCCTTCTGGAGTCGTAATGATCTCTCCGCGCTCCTTGCCTGCTACTTGCTCACGCTTCGGCTCTGCTGCCATTTTAAGCACTCCAGAGTCAATCTCACGGATGATACGCTCACCACTCTTAAATCGCTTGTGTGCGGCAGCAAGGACTGCCAATGCGTTTCTGTCAGTTACCTGAAAGTTCGTTTTAAGATACTTGTTAATCCAACGCTTGATCGTATCCAGAACCTTCTTCCATTGTGGTTGAGCATTGCCCTCTTGGATCAACTGCATGAATGCACGGACTTGCTTCTCTTCCATCTGCACTGCGCCAGTCTCTTCGTTGTAAAATTGGTTTATTAGCCTATCAGCTTCAGCTTGTTCTTCTGGTGTCATTAAGTCCCAGAACTTCTTGAATTCAGCTTGGAACTCTGGATCTCCAAAAATGAAGTGACCAAGTTCGTGTGAGATAATATCAGATAGGTTCTCTCCTTTAGCGATATATGCGAGGTTAATAACGATCTGTCCACGATTCACGAAATACCCTGCCTTCATCTCAAGGTCTGGATCAGTAGTATTGTTTACAATAACTACACCTTCTGGTATTCCTTCCTTGTCGAAGTATGAGTCAACCAGCCTTACAGCTTCTTCGTATGTGTAGCGATTTTTTTTATCAACTGGTTTTGGAACGGCAACTTCTGGCTTTTGATTCTTTTGAATCAAGTCGCCAATCACCGATCTTGTAAGCGCAGGAGGAATTCCATTTCCAACAATTGTTTTTGCAAGAGCTTCGTCTTCTGGAAGTGGAAATGAATCTGGAACACCAGTCATTCTTGCCATTGCCCGTGCTGTAACTTTTTTAACAATGCCGCCAGGAAGAGCAATAATGTTTAAAGACCCAGGTGATGCCAAGAGTGTAAACGCAGGTTCATTTGACCAACGCATAGACTCTCCGCTCATTCCACTAATTAAAAGCGGTTCTCTAACATTAAATAAATCAATTCCTTTGCGCTCCAATGCCCGCATCATTTTAGCAGGATATCTGCGCTCATAAATATTGTGATCTGGCAAATCATTAACAATGTCTTTAAGAGAATCATACCAAGACATTGTTTTCTTTTTCTTCTTTATTTCTGGTAGAACTCCACCTTTTTTAACGGCTCTGATAATAAGCCTCTCTCTGCTTGTTGGCGATCCAAAATCGCTAGATTTATATACATTTGCATCATAAATATAACCATTCTTCTCAAGAGCAGATATGATTGTATTATATGAATCAGAACCAATGTATTGTTTTACATTTTCAATGGAAATTGTATTTGGCTGTATGTCTGTAATTGCTTGAGCAACAGCATTTGCAGCAGTCTTATCAAGCTCTATGTCTGCTTCTGTAATTTGTTTTTTGTTTTTAGCTCCAGAGAAATTCTTGCAAACAGGAGACGCATGGAAGTGTCCTCCATTAATCCCATAAAATTTTACATTCTGGACATACTCTTGAATTACGGGAACTCCATGAGCCTCCTCGTAGAATTCAGCAATTCTTTGATTAGCCTCTACAGCATACCCAGGTCTTGCAATTCCTCTAATCCCAAGTTCAAACAACCCTCCTCCAGAAAATAAAACTATTGATTCTGGGATATTCGCAATGTTTTTAATTCTTTCATTGCTTGGTGAAATTTTTTCGACAGGGAATCTACTTGTAAGTCCACTTTCCCCAGCGGCCCCATTAAGGAGGTAGACTTGGGCTTCAATTCCGGTGATTGCTTGTTCTGGTTGTAATCCATATATTTCATAAAATCTTTCTCTTGTTGTGTTTGCTTTTTCAAGTAAATTTTCTGCTTGTTTAGTGGTAAGCCCATATTGTCTCCCATATCTTCCAAGAGCTATTGTTGCAACAGCAGATGCCGTTCCACTCATATTTTCAAGCGAAGCGATTGTTCTTCCAGTAGCAAGATAATCATCAACGATAATTATCTGTGATCCTTCTGGGGGAGCTTCACCCATGAACTGCCTTGATATCTCCGTCTTATCATTCACTCCAGCACCAGTGCTTTGTTCTGAAGTAGCTTGAATCAAGTTACCCCACACGGGGATTCCGCTTGCATTGGAGAGTTTTTCAGCCAATGCAACTGGAAGCATATTTAAAGAATCTCCCTCGCTTTTTAATATTGGAACAATATAAGCGGGTTTAGTCTCATCAATGTTTGCAAATAAATCAAAAATGAATTGATCGTCAATTAATTCATCCACAATAATTTTAGCAGCTTTTACATTCTCAAAGTTTTTTGCTGCATTGTATAATGGATGCGATGTTAGTGTTGCTGAATTAGTTTTCGTAACAGCAATGCCGGGGAATCTCTTGAACCCTGCTTCATTGAATTTGTTTCCAGAAGCGCCTTGGACATTGAGCCTTAAAATATTCGCGCCTTCTTCTTCGTTGATTGCAGTAACAATCTCTCCGCTGATTGGCTGATTTCCTACAACCTGCCGCGAATTACGAGCGATCTCCTGCGCTTCCTTCTGACCAACGAATCTTCCAAAGTTTGTAACAAACCCATAGTTCTCCATTGGAGGATACTCGCCAGCATCCAAGTTGAACTGGCTCTCCTCCATTAGCATTGCGTGATTTTTATTTGGTGCGCTAATGATGCTTCCATCCTTATCAATCAATGCTGTTTTAGAAATCTTCTCTTCGACAGCCATTTTCCGCGCCCTCTTCCCACCAACCTTCTTCAAGTCCATTGCCTCTACTACTTGCACCTCTCCCGTGCGTTCGTTCTTCACAGAGTAATACTGCTCGCCTAAATCTCTCTCTGTTGCTGTTTGAGGGATGACTTCTTCGATGGTGTATGTCTGTGGACTCTTGCCTAACTTGACTCGGTTGCCTACCGTGATGCCTTCTGGTTCTGCGGCGGGGGTTATTGTTTCCGATACTGCTGGAGTGAGTTGCGATGGAAGGGATGGAACCACTTCTCCGCTCCTAAAGTATCTAGCAATTGGTCGCAGTTTCTCTAATTCAGATTCTTGAATGTCTTTTTTAGAAATATCAGCTCCAGATGCAATGATTGCTTGCGTGAATTTCTTGGCTTCAGACAAAGAATTAAACTGCATAATACGCAGTCCAGAATGCCAATGATCCACATTGTATAGCGCATTCTTGCCAGATGTTACTTTTCTTATTCCGACATCTCCATATCGTTTTGATTCAAAAGCCTGATCTGAACCGTCTGGCGCGGTGAATCGCATTGTCTCAGATTTCCCTGTTGGAATCTTAACTTGAGATATTGCATCTTCATATGCCGCCTTTTCTTCATTAAATTGTCTTTGTTTCTCCTGCTCCTGCTGTTTCTTTTCCGATTCTTTAGCTTCTACAGCAGAAACCCTGCCTTCCTCTTCGTTAATAATATTCTGGAAGTATTGATTTTTAATTTCAATATCTTGAAGTCTACTCCGTTCCTTTTCAAAGAAACGCTTCATTACAGAATCTTTGCTAGTATTGTGTCCGTAACCTCCACTTTCAAATGGTTGATTTGATCCAATCAGTCTAATTCCGATTGAAAACATATCCGGCCTTTCTGGAAGCAGCCCTTTAACTAAAGCAAATTCAGTATTATTTTTTCTATCAACAGCAACAATATCTCCAACCTCTGGCGCGGGAGCTTCTGCTGGTGCAGCTTCCCGCTCGGTAACAACTTGTTCTTCGGCGGCTATGGCAGGCTCTGTTATTCCCGTTCGGGAAGGTTCTACTACTGGCTCGGTGACTGGTGCGGGAGTGACTGGTTCTGCTCTAAGTTTTTTTCTTGCATCAGACCAACCTACTTCATATGCCAATTTAAAGTTCTGCGGAACTGAACGCTTCTTTTTGCGATTAGCGTCTAACGCATCTTGTTCACCAAGTTGCTTGTAATAATCAATACCACCAGTTGGTTTCTCAACCCCTGGTGCGGGAACTTCCGCTGTCGCAACTTGTTCTTGTTCAACAATAGCAGGAGTTTCAGCACCTACTATCTCAGAAGTTTGCGGTTTTTCCAAGATGATAGGTTCTTCTGCGATTTGAGTTTCAGCAACTTGTTCTACTGGAGCTGTCTCTGTAACTTGCTCGCCTACTATCGGAGAAACTTGCGGTTCTTCTCCAATGATAGGTTCTACTGGAATCTCTGCTGGCTTCCTTCTGACATTACCGAATACATCAAACAATTCAGCTTCTCTTCCGTATTCCGCGCCTGGTGTCTCTGTAGGTAAAACATCCGTTGGAAGTGGTCTTGGAGTTACAGCTTCAACTTCAGCAGCTCTTGCTTCTGGTGTGAGCTTTGGCAATGGGGCTTGCGCTTGCGCTAGGATGCCCTCTCCGTCCTCATTGATAATTGCTTGGCCTCTACGTATGTCTACGAGTCCTTGCATCGATAGCGAGGCAATCTGCTCACTTGTTGCGGTATTGTTGGCTACAGCTTGTAACCCGCTAACGACAGGATCTACTTGCCCTTCTTCTTGGCCTGCTTCTGCACCGAGTACGCGATTGCGAGCGATTGTTTCATTGGTCGGTTCGACTTGAGTTCCGTCTTGAGGTTCTTCACGAACGCCTTCTGGCTGGATGATTTCTTTAGTGGCATCTGTTGTTGGTGGTTGTGCAGCGGCTGCTGCTTGTTGTATTGAAAGTTCTTCGTCTAATTGTGCGGCAAGTTTATCTTGCTCAATGTTAGTTGCAGCCCTTGTTGTTACTGCATTGGCGGTAAGTGGAGCGTTATTCTCTTCAAGGGTTGTAGATAGTTCAGAAGTAGCCTTGATCTTCGCATCTTCTTGGGCTTTGGCCATTGCTCGTTTATCAGCAATACGACCAGTAAGTACTTCAATAGAGCCTGGCCCAACCTCACCGATAACCTCACCAAATACTGCCTTGCCTTCAATCGGCTCACCAGCAGCAAGCGCACCAGCAACTTCACCTCCACCACCAAGCCCCGCCTGAACTCCAAGTTCAGTAAGTGCCCCACCAGTTTTGGTTGCAAATTGTTTACCAATAACCTTTCCACCTTCTTCGATAGCTTTAGTTCCGAATACTCTTCCGAGCTTGCCACCGATACCGGCAGACAACGCATCAAATGCAGCAACTGGAACTCCTCGCGTTAATGCTTTGTCCCTAGCTTTTCCTACGAGTTCTTCATTGCCAAAGAATGTCTGGATACTATTAGGGTCAGAAATATCCATCCCCTCGCCTTGAAGTTCTTCAAGAACCTTGCTTCCATATTCCGTTGCAAGCGATCCAGCAAATGTTCCGGCTACTTGACCAGCGGTAAATCCAATTGGTGCGCCAATTCCAGTTGGAGCGCCGATAGCAGCACCAACGCCACCAGCAGCCAATCCTGCCCCAAGTGCAGGCAAGCTACCAGCAAGACCTTCGGCTATGATGTTTGATGTAACCTCGATTGGGTTCTTAGCAAATGCCCATACCGCATCCCATCCTTCAGCCTTTTGGTATTCGTCGTAACCAGGAGCAAGCTTCCTTGATCTCTTATCAAACTCAATCTTGGATATGTTTTGAGCCTCTTCTGGAGTTACGCCACCCACAACGTCCAATGCTTGGCGGGATGAATCGAAAGCGTTCCTAGCTGCGTTAGAAATGCCCTCAAGCGTTCCTATCTCTTTCTCTTCTTCAAGAAGATCATCAAATAAGCCGCCTCTCTTTGGAGTAGTTTGAATGTTATCTTCCTCAAGAAGATCGTCGAAAAGTCCCATACATTAAGGGATAGGTTGTTTCCCTGCGGAAATCAATCTTTTATTTACTTCATCCTTTAGTTCTGGTCGCTTGGAAATAAGGCTTTTTGCTTGTGCAATATCTGGGTCTTCCAAAACAACACCCTGTTGTTTAAGCCCTGCATTCAATTTTGCCTTATGCACACTTATTAAACCCTGCTCCTCTGGTGTCTGCTCTCTTCCAGCGGCAGCTTGTTCTATGCCTTGAATTATTTTATAAGAATCATCCAAATCTTTTAGAGTAAGATTATTTACAGCAAGATTCTTTTTAGCCCAATTGTCATATAGCCTATCCATGCTTGCTATTCTGCTTTTTGCGAATGAGTGGTTCTCTATAAGCGGGAATTGTGCAAATCCAGCATCGCGTTGTTCCGGCCAATCTGCGCTCTGTGGATTTAATTTTGAAAAATATTCTCGAGCTAATGGAACTTGCTCTGCTGCTGCAATGTCTTCATTCAGTTTAGATTCATAAATACTTGCCTGAGCCTCCCTGATTCTCTGATTAGCAAGCCTCTCTTTTTGTACAATGCGTTCTTCATCCATCTCTTGCTGAATATAAGATGGAGTCATTGGAGTAACTTGCCTCATAGGATATTTCTGATCAAGTTCCGAGTAATCAAAAGCCGCAGGCGTTCTTGCAAGTTCAGATTGAAGCGCCCTCTGAAGCGGATTATATCCGCCTCTTGAGATGTTAAGATCACCAATTGTAGTTCTTCTTCTTTCGGCCATTTTGTTTTATCTGTTATAGTCTGGATTAACCATTGCAAGTCGGCGATCTCTTTCTGCTTGAATCCTTGCTTCTTCCATTTTCTTTCTAAGCATTTCATTTCTTTCACGCAATGCTCCAGATTCAGCAAACCTTTTACGTGCGCCCATTTCTTTAGGAATACCGCTCTGATACTCTTGAATGTATTCATTAATTTGGAATGCAGCCAATGGATCTCCGCTTGCCCTCGCTTGAGCATACGACTGCTTTAATAATCCAAGTTGTTTATTATAATCATTAAGTGCGCCTTCAGATGCTCGCCCTGCCTTTACGTTAGAAAGCCATCCCGCAAACTTAGCTCCTTCGGCCTTATCTATTGCTGCCTTCGCTTCATTGGCCTGTTTTCTTTTAGCCAACACTTCTTGTTTATATTCTGGAGAACGATATTTTTCAAGCAAAGCAAGTCTATTGGTTTCTTTTTGTTGTGGGGCAATTGCTTTTCCTATATATTCTTCAGATCGCTTTTCAGATTGCTCTGCCGTTAGCATTTCACCACCGCGAGTTTTTTGCCGCATATTAACGCCAGCAACAGCTCCCTTCTTTCCACTCTCTTTTAAAATCCTATCTGCTTCTTCTTTTGTTTCTGCTATAATAGAATTCTCTGCCCCCTCACCAGCAAACATTACGCGATAAAGTTTTTCTGTAATGGGCTTGGCTTTTCTTAATGGAACATTATCAAATCCTCCGTAATACTCAGAAAGCAAATCTCTATTAGCAAGTGTTGGCTTAGGTTCTGGAGGTTCAGATTCTTGAATCAATTTATTGTTACGCTCATCTTCCGTTTCAATATTATAATATGGAAACCTACCCAAGTTAAGTGGAGTGTCAAATGCGCCAGCAACAGCTTCCGTTGCGGAATATGTTGGGTTTGCTATAACTTGAGGATAAAAATTCAACAAAGGCTCTTGCACATATTTCGTGAATCCAGAATTGAATCCACGATATGCATCAGCAAGCGCACCTCGTAAATTTCTTCCGAATTGACCAGCCTCTGTAAATTGCGGTTCAGCCATACTTACTTCCTCCCAAATACAGCGTTCCTACGAAGCATTTTCTTGCGAGACTCAAGTTCTTCTGGCGTGAATGCTGACTTCCTTCCACCAACGCGAATTGTAGATGGCTTACCTGCTTTCTCAAATCCAGCGATATACTTAGGCTTCTCTTCTTTAGGCTCCTTGGCTTTCTTTGTAATAGTAATTGTAGGAGTTTCATCCATCTCGCCAAGAGACTCACGCATCCGGCGCTGCATACGATTCACACTTGATCTTGGCTTAACATCTGTTTCTGGAAGCTGATCGCCTTCCTCGATGTATTCTTGTTTAAACTTCTTCTCGTCTTCAAGTTCTTTATCAAGAAATTCTTTATCACGATACCTATCTACACGCTCACGGATTGTTTCATCTACTGCGCGCTTAGGGTAACTTGCTCCAGCTTCAGGAGGACGCTTCTCACGATTGCGTTCACGTTCCATCATGTAACGCTTGTATTCACTTTGAAGTGGTTGGAACTTGCCAAATTTTTCTAATGCTGTAGCCATAGTTTTATTGTTTAACGATTATTGATTGATATATAGCACTATTTACTTTTATTGCTATCTAAAAAGTTATGCAGGTAGATTTATCACATCATTGAGTCCGTCAATGCACAGGCGAATAACTCCAGCTCCAGTTGGCGTTTGGAATGTTCCTAAAGTAATTCGGCAATAAAATAATTTCCCAGTTAATAATCCAGCACCACTAAAACTTGTATTACCCCCAACGCAATTTGTAAATGTTGCAGGCCCAACTGTTGCCGTCTCGTTTTCCGCGTATCCAAAACTATAGTCTCCAGCAGTGCAGTTTTCAAACGTGCTATTTCCAATAATATTAACATCTGCCGCCACACTATAACCAAAACATTGAGTTCCACCATGACAATTCTTAAACGTAGCTCCATCAATATTCACAACATCAGGGCTGTTTCCAAAACTATAGTCTCCAGCAGTGCAATTTTCAAATGTTCCGATGATTGTAACTGGAGAATCAGATGAAAACCCAAAACTATAGTCTCCAGAAGTGCAGTTTTTATATATACCCTCAAGTGTTGTTTCTCCAAAACAATAATTCAATCCAGTGCAATTAGTATATGATACACCAGCCCCATTAAATGATGAATTGCCAGCGGAGCAATTTGTATATACTCCATCTCCATCAAATGAATCATCACCAGCAGTGCAATCCTTATAAGATGCAGCATTTCCATTGAATGACCCGGATTGAGCAGTACAATTAATATACGATAATCCACCGCCGTTAAATGAATTTGTTGCGGCTGTACAATTAACATAAGATGCACCATTTCCGTTAAACGAAGATTCAGCTGTTGAGCAATCCACATACGTTCCAGCACCATTAAAGGAATCGTAGTTACTATAGCAATTATCGTATACTCCATTCCCGTTAAATACTCCTGTTCCCGAGGAACTACAGCCTTTATAATTTCCATTTCCACCAAAAGCACCTGCGGAGTAAGATAAGCAATTCTCAAAAACTTGTGAAGTTGATCCAACCGAAACATTAAATCCTCCTCCGCCTGTTCCCAATACACCAATGCCTACAATTTTAACAATACTTGCGGAAACATCTATTCCGTAATCTGAAATTAAAACGAGCGGACTCTTATCTGTTGATCCTAATCCAATAACATCAACAAAACTAGCACTGATATTAAGCGTTTCAGATAGTGTATATGTGCCTGGGAATATAACAAGACTTGCTCGATTAAAGTTTGACCTAGCAGAGCCATTAGGAGTCAATGCTGCAGCTTCTGCATACTTTGCAATTAGATCATCTCCAACTTGCGCTATCACACACGCAGATGAATCAAACCCAATTCCAGTTGCGCCAGGATTCCCTTGTGCGCCAGTAGCACCAGTAGCTCCTACCGGAGTAAGAGTAATTGAATTCCACGCAAATCCGTTCCATTTCCACGTTTTACCAGCGGCAGTGAATTCTTCGTTTAGTTGCGGATTATTTGGAAAGTCTATTGGCATATATTATGATATGTTGCTTTAGTTATATATTTAATCTTTTATTATTATAAGATATGTTTGTAAAACTATTTATTAAAAAAGAGCATATTTCCCCCTAAGATATTCCGTCACTAGTTCTAGTTGTGGAGTAGTAAGGGCTGAATTATATACGACTATTTCAGAAATCGATCCTACAAAACTATAGGTTCCACCATCTGTTGATTTTCCAATAAATGGCCCTGGCACTTGCGGTCCAGACGTGTATGTGTTAGAGGCTGTTGAAAAATGTAAATTTCCATTAAATATATATTGCCAGTTATTTTCCTCACTTAGAACATTGTAAAGATGCCATGCAAAAAATCCGCTTGGTTGCTCAATATTATTCTTTCTAACAGTCGTAGCAAAATCGTCAAAAATATCCCCGCCTTGATATGGGTAATGCGAGTTAGACGGCCCAATGTTTCCAATAAGAGCACCGCTATCACCACCTGTTGAATTTGGTTTAACAACCACAAAAGCTGTAGCAGACGTTCCATTTAGGATGCTAGGAATTTGTAAAAAGCTTGAACCTCCAAAAAACAAGCACGGCATTCCGTTTACTTGCTCAAGTTGTAATGTTGGCCCATTTGATCCTATTGCATTAAAATTATTACCACTTAAATCTTCCCATCTCGCAACAACTCCACCCTCATTTACTGGCCCCCCGCCAACTTGAGAGTTATACAAACCAAATGAAGCATCTAGCCATAAACGCAATCCTGGTATTGCTGGTGGAGTAAATGCTGACCATACCATTCTTGAACCATAAAAAGCAGAGTTTGCGGTTGTTCCACCTATACTAATTGAATCGACAGGAGCTGATCCTGCAAATATTTTATCAGTTGCTGGCATAACCTGTATTATTCAGTAACGATATAAAGAGTTGAAGGATCTGGTGTAATTGGAAGCGAGCTTACAACGGCTATTGATGTAATGCCTCCAGAAATAGATAACAACCCAGATGCTCCCTGCGCGCCAGTGGCTCCGGTTGCTCCAATTCCCGTTGCCCCTGTAGACCCCATAACTCCAGTTGCTCCAGTTGCTCCAATCCCGGTTGCCCCAGTCGATCCAATGCCAGTGGCTCCAGTAGATCCTGTAGCTCCATTTAATCCGGTTGCTCCCAAACCAGTTGCTCCAGTTAATCCGGTCGCGCCAGTAGCTCCGGTTGTTCCGGCTCCAGTAGAACCAGTTGCACCACGCAATCCAGTAGCTCCAGTTAATCCAATAACACCAGTAGCCCCAGTTGCGCCAAATCCAGTCGCTCCGGTTGATCCAATTGGGCCAATTAATCCCTGTATTCCTTGCGTTCCGACTGGCCCTTGAATTCCTTGAATTCCTTGAATTCCTGTAGCTCCAATTACTCCAGTGGCTCCAAGTCCAGTTGCTCCGGTTGCTCCCGTTTGACCAACAAATGCACTTGATACCTCAACCCATGCACTGCTTGTTCCATCAGCGTAATACTGATAATAACGCATTGTTGTTGTATCAACCCAGTTTAGTCCATTAACAGGAGCTGGAGCCGTAGGAGAAAAAATAGTTCCAATTCCAGTTGCTCCAGTAGATCCAGTTGATCCAACCCCAGTTGAACCAGTAGCTCCAATTGGGCCAGTAGCTCCAGTCGCGCCAACTGCCGCTACCGATGAAATTGTGATATTTACATCATCAAAATTAACAGATACATCAACGTCTTGCCCTTGATTCAATCCAATTGGAACATCCGAAATTTGAAACATTCCGCTCAAGATTGTCTGAACTGCACCGCCAGCAGACCAATTCAAGAACCACTTCCTATTAGAAATAACCCCAATAGTTTCAGTTTCTAGTGCTGATAGTTGAAGGCTGATTTTATTTGCCGATTCCTCAATTACTGAAATAGGAAAGATTGTTTTGCTTGGAAACTCTTGAAGAATGATTCCTGCCTCAAACTCATAGTCTGAAATTGTAACGTCAAAGTTTAGGTTGCATAGGAAGTCGTTTCCTAAAACGGCCTTTACTTCAAGCTCACCTGGGGTTTGTGAAAATATAGCCATAATTTATCTTCCTGGCCAAAGGTTCTCAAACTGAAAGGATGCCCTATCAATATTCAGCTTCCATTGTGATCCACCGCGAATCTCTCGGCTTTCTCCATTTAGTAATTGTAGTGCTTTCATAAAAAACATTTCAGACCTTTCTAGGTCGGCTTCATCTTCAAATCGAAGGGATGTGAGCATATTCTTCAGTGCGCCAAGATTGGAAACAATAACTTCATCCGTATCATATACGCACGGAACAAACCTAATCTTGCACAGAACATCAAGATAGTTGATCGTAGGCTCGTTAGGCACTGCATAACGATGATAGCTTACTGTTGTCTCCGTTGTCTCGTATGCGCCGATTTGCTCCTCATTAGCCCCGCTTACTGCGTAAAGGTTGATTCCTCCATTTGTAATTGCTTTCTGAAAGAACGTAATGCTTTTGAATACTTGAGTTGTCGTAGTGTCTGGATCATTCAATACAACATTAATTGTCACGTCATTGTTGTTCTCGTCTTTTCCTTTAATAACAACTTGCTTGTTTTCATCAGAGGCATTTTCAATCTCAACTCTTAGAGTAAACGTATCGTATGTTGGATTGGCAAACGTAACGAATCCATCCCCAAGGTCGTCAAAGAATGTCTCGTTATAGCCATACCTCGGCCAATACGATGCCGTCCACAAGTCTGAAATAGGAGTTAGATATGTAAACCATCCATTGCGGATTTTGATTGGCCCAGTAGCGTTGTTTCCGTTGCCGGTATCCTTGCTCCACTTCGCAGCTAGGGCTGAAGTAAACCGCCTTGGAAGCGTAATCATCCCACTCGGAGAATAGAACCTAACTGGAAGAATCGTTCCATTCCACTTACCGCTATTGATCAGCCTTTCTTGAGCTAGGTTGAGATATGAATTAAAGCGATCTATGTTCGCCTGGTTATCAAGCGAAGGAACAATTGAGGCGTAAAGTTGTTGCCTCGCTTCTCCAAGTGTTATTCTCATTTAAATTAATAAAGATTATTTTTACTTGGCCCAAGTACTGCGTTTCTTAGTTGTTGCTGAACGCCCCTATATTCCGCACTGTTAACATTACCGCCAAGTTGAGCTGCCCGTTGCTGCATTAAAAATTGTCCTTGAGGCGTTCCCCGCTGAACCTGTTGGTAGTTACTATACCTTCTGTAGTCTTCCTCGGTATTCTGTCCTGAGCCACGGAATGGAGCCGCCAAGTTATAATTATATCTATTCTGTGCTTCTGCTCTATCTGCTTGCTGCATACGTTGATTTGCTAAATTAGTAAGTCTATCTTTTACATTTCTTCCAAGCCTTAACGATGGATCGAGTCTTTCAGCGATATCCCTTTCAGTAAATAATTTTCTTTCATAAGAGCCTTGATTTCCGTACATCTCTTCAAATTCTTTTTGTCTAACAGCCTTTTCTGCTTCATATCGTTCTAACGCTGATTGTTTTTTGCTTTTTATATTAGGCCCAGAACCAATTGAAGTAAGCGTTACTGTTGGGCCAGAAAATCTTGAATATGAATCTGAAAGTGAATTATTTTTTATAGGAGTCATAATTTATATTTATGTTTTTTATTGTTATATTTATTTAATATTTTAAATCAAGCAAATTATTAAGGTGGGGTATCACATGACTCGGTTTCAAGCCAAGTTGGGATTCCTCCAGTAGACGAAAGAACGTATGTCCCGCTACCGGATGGTGGTGGCAATAAGGACCATTGGCCAGCAGACCATACCAACATATCTCCATTACTGTTTCCATTTGGAAATTCCTGCCAATATAATTCATTAGAGCTATTTGTGCTTAAAATTGAACTTGATACATTCCCTAAAATTTCAAATTCATTTGTATCGCCATTACTTACAACAATACCATTTATTGTAGGCTCAATTCCAATCACACCAGTTGCGCCTGTTGCGCCTGTCGCTCCGCTTGCACCAGCTACACCTGTACCAGCTGGACCTGTCGCTCCGGTTTGACCGTTTAATCCATCTTGTCCAGGCGGCCCTTCTAATTCCAGTATTCCGCCGCCGCTAACTCTACCACTTCCTACGCTTCCAGAGTCTATTAATGTTCCGCCCAATCCTCGAGATCCTTCATTTGGCCTTCCACCAAGACCAAATGATTCTGAGTTTTTTTGCGGGAGTTCTCTAGGTGAGTAGGAGTAATCGTCAATCATATTAATGTAACATATCCGGTTCTTTTGATCCAAATATTTGAACGATAATATTCAACATCAGAAAATATAACGATCTCAGTTCCAATCAAACTAAGATATACATCCTTTGTTGGGGTTGATGCTGGAAAAGAAACGGTTTCAACAAGGCCGGAATTTCTTGGGTCGGTAGTGGCTGCTGTAATCGGCCCAATGGTAAAGCCGTTAGTCAATGCATCTCCAAAATTAAATGAAAACAATGCTCCATTATATGCTAAGTTTTGAGATATAATTTTAAATGGAACCTCTGCTGCTGGAGGGGATGTATAAAAATTTGTAACAACTTTAATCAGTGTCGGCAAGCTTAACGCTGGTCTGATTGAAGGAGTTACTGATACAAATTTATTTATTCCTGTAGCATATTCACTGTCTTCATCGTTTATTGGTATTCTCCCAAACCCAATATTCGCCTGAACAACATTTATTAAATTGAGCAAAGAAGGAAAAACAAACTGCTGCGTTTTATACTCAATTCTTTCAACTGGAAGATTTGCCATCCTGCTCGTTATTCTCAATGTTTTCCATTGGTCAATCGGTCTATCTTGTGATGTAAGAACCAGAGGAGGTGCGGAGTATGGAGTATTGTGATCAATTACTTCTCTATCAGTTATAACAACAACTCCAAGGGTTTCATCTAATTCATACGTTGTTAGTTCTGGATATATAGGAACGATTACTCTTTCCCTTTGCGCCTTAACAGAGTCTATTGCGCTAATTTCGTCTTGCAACACGTCCTTGCCTCCAGATGGAGACTGACCAATTGGGACAATACTTTTTTCTACACTTGCAGCAACCTTTCCAACGGCACTATCAACAAGAGACGTTGTTGTTAGATTTGTTGGGCCTGATGCAGTTGTGGTTCTCTTTCTGGCTTTTGTTGCGGAAACTTGCTCTACAACAGAAGATACAATTGTCTGTGACAACGCATCTGGATTTGTTGATGGAGTAACAATGTCATCAGTTGTTACCGTTTCTCCAAGCAATCCTTCTTTTTTCTCTTTAATTTGAAGCACCGCATAGTCTTCAACAGTAGCTGTAGTTTTTACACCTTTTCCAACTTCAACCTGCTCAACTTGCGATACAGTAACTAACAGCCCATCTGGGTCTGGCTGCACATTTGAGCCTACAGTCTGAACAATTACAGTCTCAAGGTCGCCTCGCTGGTTGTATCTCCTTGTTGGAACTTCTGGGCCAGGCAGTGTTTCATAAACCCTTGTTACGGTAATATACCTTGAATCAAGTTCGTTACCTGTTCTTTCAGCTTCTTCGTCAACTAATACTGCTGTTGGAAGTATTGTATCTGGAGTTCCTTCAGGCAATGGAGTGTATCCATCCCTCGGAACAATGTATGTCCTTGTGTAAATTGGATGAGCCAGCGATCCTGCGCTGTACTTGATTGCGTAGTTATAGCTGTCTTGGTTTACTCGATCATTGACCCAGATGCGTTTGACCCACTGACCATCCTCGCTAGACACCTGCTGGAAGACCAGCTTATGCTCTGGGAAGCTGCCCTGCTGTGATCCGTGCGGCACACTATCCCACATCGTACCATACTCCAGCTTCTGGTAGTCGCCCTTCCACGAATTTACGACTTCAGTAATAATTACATCATCTATTACTGGAGTTGGAAGTGATTGAATCCCCTTTGCTGGGGCTGGATTCATCGCGTTAGCTGTTTTGATGGGCTGCATAAAGTATGAAATATATTGTTAACAATTATGTTATTCAAGTGTAATTTTTAGCTGAGTCGCAACATCC
>Ga0181356_1000040_pt1 | contig 45805 bp, 50 predicted proteins | sample Fa13VDMM110SN_FD_130104 | JGI IMG/M metagenome (GOLD analysis project Ga0181356, IMG submission 130104) | Freshwater viral communities from Lake Michigan, USA - Fa13.VD.MM110.S.N | ecosystem: Environmental > Aquatic > Freshwater > Lake | place: USA: Michigan | collected 2013-09-24 | reverse complement strand
TGCAAGTATTGGTAGGAACAGGCAGTTCTTCTTCAACTGTACCAACAGCTCCACCTACGCCTACAAAACTAACCAATAACGGTACGCAGTCAGGCACACTTACATTTGTAGTAGGTAGTGATGCACCAAATACGTTGTACTACGTTTGCCAATACCATTCAGGAATGGCAGGGGTTATTAATATAGTTAACTCAGGAACGTCTGAAAAAGTCTATGCCGTAACAGCCAATGGCTCAAGCAACTATGTAATAAATGGTGCATCTAATCCTACCCTGACATTGGTAAGAGGCGAGACGTACACGTTCAATGTTAATGCTACTGGTCATCCATTCTGGATTACAACTGCTTCTGGTGCGTACAGCGCGGGGAATGTATATCTAGGAACCTCGCTTCTACTCAATTACACCAACGCTGGCATCATCGACAACACAGCTAAGAACGTATTAGAGACTGTAGGTGGTGTATCTGTAAGCACAGTGCTGAGTAAATGGGGCGGTAGCTCAATGCTGTTTAATGGAACTACGGGCTATTTGGTTAGTCAAGATTCCGTGGAACAAAACTTTAGCTTTGGAACAGGCAATTTTACTGTTGAGTTCTGGATAAATACCGCAAGTCTTTCTGCTGAGCAAGCAGTATTTGATACTCAAACATTAGGTGGCGCGGCTTCAAGAACAGCATCTTTTGTTTTGGTAGTTACTACGTCAGGCACTTTTAGAATTTATACAAATTCTGCTTATAGTTCTGCTACATCAAATTCTATAACAATAAACACTTGGAATCATATTGCAATGGTCAGGAGTGGAAGTACAATAAATATTTATGTAAATGGCGTTTCTGGAGTAAGTATTACCAATTCAACTAATTTTTCTACTTCTAGTTGTGTTATAGGAAGATACGCGGATAGCGCTACTAGCTTTTTAAACGGATACCTAGATGACTTGAGAGTAACCAAAGGCGTAGCGCGGTACACAGCAAACTTCACACTACCAACATCGCAATTGCAGAGTCAATAGGAAAATAAATTAGGGGTACAGGAATAATGCTTACACTACTTTCAACATTTTTGTCGTTTTTGATGGGTGGTTTGCCTAAACTACTCGACTTTTTCCAAGACAGACAAGACAAGTCTCACGAGTTAAAGCTGGCTCAAATGCAAACCGAACGCGAGCTACAATTAGCCGCCGCAGGATATGTTGCGCAGCAGCGCATAGAAGAAATTAAGTTAGACGAGATTAAGACCCAGACACAATCTGCGGAGAAAGTCTCGCTAATCGACGCACAAAAAGCGGAGATGAATGCAATCTATGCCCATGATACAAGCCTAAACGAAGGTACATCTACGTGGATGAAAGACCTACGCGCATCTGTGCGCCCCGTAATTACGTATGGTTTCTTTTTCTTGCTAGTCGGTATCGACGCTGTGATAGCTTACAAGGGGCTGACAACTGGGGTAGATTTTGTTCAGTTAGCTGAACAATTATGGGATGACGAGACTCAGGCTTTGTTTGCCAGCATCATAGCGTTCCACTTTGGCGGCAGAGCGTTTGGCAAATGATTAGCAAAAAAGCATTAGACATGATTAAGCATCACGAGGGGGTAAGGAATAAACCTTACCGATGCCCTGCTCGACTCTGGACAATCGGCGCGGGTCATGTAATCGAAGCGAATCACGCAAAAGTGCCGTTTGAAGACAGGCTAAGTTTGCCTTGCCCAGAGGGCTGGAATCGTGTATTTACAATGGAGGAAGTAGATGCCATACTTGCAAAAGACCTTGATCGTTTTGTTGCGGGAGTTTTGCGTTATTGCCCTAGCGCTATTAATAATCAAAGCTGGCTTGACGCTCTTGTAAGCTTTAGTTTTAACTTAGGATTGGGCACGTTGCAACGCAGCACTCTGCGACAGAAACACAACCGGGGCGACCATGCAGGAACCGCCAAAGAATTCTTGAAATACACCAAGGCCGGGGGCAAAGTGCTCAAAGGGTTGGTGAACAGGCGTAACGATGAACGTGCGCTGTATATAAGTTAAGGAACGATTATGTCTAGTTCATATTCAACAGACTTACGTATTGAGCTTGTCGGCAACGGTGAGCAATCCGGTGTGTGGGGCACAACCACTAATAATAACCTTGGAACACTAATCGAAGACGCGATTTCCGGTCTTGCAAACGTAAGTATTACTAGTGCTAACCAAGCCTTAACCGCTTTCAACGGCGTAGCAGACCAAGCGCGATGCGCGGCGATTAACTTAACCACTACGACAGTGGCACCGTTTAACATCTACGTTCCTCCAGTTACAAAGTTGTACGTAATTATTAATAGCAGCGTGTATGCAGCAACCATTTATGCAAGTTCTGCTATTGGTAATACAACCCCTGCTGGATCAGGTGTCTCCCTTGCCGCTAACTCTTCCTGTTTTGTGCGGTGTGATGGCACTAATATACGGGATGCAATCGACCATATATCGGGTACGCTGTTTGTTGAAGATGCAGTAACGCTTGGAGATGGTTTAAGTGTCGCAAACAATTTGTCGGTTACAGGTTCTGCTGCTTTTGGTGTTTCTCAGACCGCGACAATCACAACGGCAAACCCCGCAGTAATAACAGTAGCTAACGCGCCCCAGAACAATACTACAGTTTCATTCACCACTACCGGCGAATTACCTGCAAACATTACAGCAGGCGCGCTTTACTATGTAGTGAGCAGAACTGCTACTACTTTTAGAGTTGCTACTTCTGTTGGCGGCGCATCTATTAGTACACTTGATGGAACGCAGTCTGGAACCCACACAGTATCAACAGTTCCCACAGCAGCAACGGCAGCTGCTGGATCAAACTCTGCACAACTTGCAACGACAGGTTTTGTAACTAGCGCGATTGCAGCTATTCCGAGTGATAAAGTGTATCAAACTTTAACGGCAGTAGTTGCGGCTACTACGGAAAATATTACTTTGTCTGCTACACAAACAATTGATGGCATAGCCCTCGTTGCTGATGATAGGGTTCTTGTAAAAAACCAAACGTCCGCGCAAAACAATGGTGTGTATGTTGTGGCTGCTGGCGCGTGGTCGCGCTCTACTGATGCTAATACGGCTACCGAAATTGCTGCTGCTCAAGTGCCTGTTCTTAAAGGGACAGACAACGGCGGCAAAACATTTATTACTAATTTTAAATCTACGGACACGCTTGGAACTACTGCGATGTCTTGGAATGCAATTCTTAGTGGCCTAGTTACAGTCACAGAATTAGCTAATGATGCTGTTGAAACAGCAAAAATTAAAAACGCTAATATAACCGCAGCAAAATTAAATGGTGCACAAACCGGAGACGCTCCTATATATGGGGTTAGAGCATGGGCATCTTTCAATGGAGCATCTGGAGGGACTGTTAATGCCGCAGGCAATGTTGCCTCCGTGGCACGAACTGCTACTGGTAGATACACAATAACTTTTACAACAGCAATGGAAGATGCAAATTACGCTGTTTCCACAAGTGGTTACAACACAGGTATAGATGGCGAATTATTTGCACACGTATTATCGCAAACTACTACCGCTGTTCAAATTCAATTTAGTAATGCTAATGATGGTCGTACTGACGCTGGAGCATTTGCAAGCATAATGGTTATAAGGTAAAAAATGCCTTTACAAAAACTCCAATTTCGCCCCGGCGTTAATAGAGAGGGCACAACGCTTGCCAATGAAGGCGGTTGGTTTGAGTGTGACAAAGTGCGCTTTCGTTCTGGCTACCCTGAAAAAATTGGCGGTTGGACAGCGTTGTCATACACTGCTTTTCTTGGAACGGCGCGTTCCTTGTGGAATTGGATAACGCTGAATCAATACAACTTACTTGGCATTGGCACGAACTTAAAGTTTTACATAGAAACCACGGGTGGCGATTATTACGACATCACACCAATAAAAACAACTACGACCGGCACAGCTACATTTTCGGCAGTTACCACATCCCCTTATTCCTCAACTATTACGGTAACAGATACAGGCGTATCTAATCTACAAGCGGGCGATTTCGTAACCTTTAGCGGTGCAGCAAGTCTAGGCGGCAACATAATTGCCGCAGTGCTTAATAAAGAATATCAAATCACTAGTGTCATATCGAGTTCTGTTTATACAATTACAGCAACGGCAACCGCTAACGCATCTGATGTGGGTAATGGGGGCGCGTCTGTTGTAGCAGCATACCAAATCAGTACAGGCCAAGACATTGCTACTATTGGCACGGGGTGGGGTACAGGCCCTTGGTCGCCTTATTTAACTACCACACTAACAAACCCTTTTGCTACAAACACATCAACCCCCACTACAATCACAGTCACGCAAGCAAGCCACGGGTTAGCCACTGGGGACTACGTTTCGTTTGTTTCGATTAGCGACACAAGTGTTGGCGGTATTTCAAACGTAGTGCTGCAAAAGGGTTTTCAGATAACCAAAGTAAATAACAACAGCTACACCATTTCAACTGTTATTGGCTCTCTTACATACAACGCGACTTCTACTAGTGCGTCTGAAGGTGGCACGGTCGTTGTTAATTATCCTAACTATGCAGTCGTTGCAAGTTACAACCGTGGATGGGGTGTGGGTTTTGCTGCGGGGCTACCCCTGCAACTGCGTCTATGGTCACAAGCTAATTTTGGTGAAGAATTATTATTTTCTCCGCGTGGTGGCGCTCTTTATAAGTGGGCGCCCGGTGCAGGAACAACCCCCGCATATGGCACTCGGGGCACAGTAGTTTCTGGCACGGACGTGCCTGCGTTCATTAATCAAATAATGGTGTCGGATTCAAGTCGTATCACTATTGCGTTTGGTTGCAGCGACTACGGGGCTTATCCCCAACCACAAAATCCAATGCTTATTCGTTGGACAGGGGTAGAAGATTACACGACAACAGGCTGGGCCTATGACCCTGCCAATACTCAAGCAGGATTTACGCTTCTCTCTAGCGGCTCATATATTGTAGGCGCAATTCAAACACGACAAGAGATTCTTGTGTGGACAGACGCCGCGCTTTATTCAATGCAGTATCTTGGCCCCCCGATTGTGTACGGGTTTACTATTCTCGCCGAGAATATATCCATTATTTCTCCTAACGCTAAAGTAACAGCTAACGGCGTTACTTACTGGATGGGTACAGATAAATTTTACGTATACTCTGGGCGCGTTGAGACGTTGCCTTGCTCGTTGCGTCAGTATGTGTTTGAGGACATAAACATGTCCCAAGCGTTTCAATTTTTTTCTGGGACTAACGAAGCTTATAGTGAAATATGGTGGTTCTATTGTTCTGAGGATAGCGAAGTTATTGACCGCTACGTCATCTTTAATTACTTAGATCGTGTTTGGTATTACGGCACGATGCCGCGTTCTGCATGGTTAGACAGCCCACTCCGTCCATTCCCGCAAGCAGCAACGCTTAATAATTTAATTGTGTATCACGAAGCGGCGGTTGACGACGGCAGTACCAACCCACCAACAGCTATTAACTCTTATATTCAGTCGTCTGACTTTGACATTGGCGACGGACATAACTACGGGTTTGTGTGGCAGATCGTGCCTGATATTACGTTTGATGGGTCAACAACACCCGAACCAAACTACCCAACGGTAAACTTTATTGTCCGACCAAGACAAAATCCGGGTTCAAATTACGGCAGTGCAAATACACCGGCGGTCGCTTCGACCGTTTCATACGCCCAACAACAAATCTATAACGTGCAGCAGTTTACTGAACTTGTGTATACCCGAGTACGTGGTCGTCAAATGGCGTTTAAGATAGAGTCGAACTCAATAGGCACTCAATGGCAGTTAGGTACACCACGTATTAATGTCAGACCGGATGGGCGGAGATAAACATGACCAGTGTTGTTTTAGTTAGTAAAACGACGTTAACGCGGGTAAAGTCGCCTACGTTGCCGTTAGCTCCTACCGAGTACCAACAAAAACACCAAGACGACGTTGCTAATGTTTTACGTTTGTACTTTAACCAGCTTGATTCACTAGTGAATCAGTTGACTTTAGGCGGCGTTTATGAAGTAGCGGATTTACCCGACGCTTCAAATGCCGGAGTAGGTGCAAGGGCGTTTGTCACAAATTCATCTGTTTCAACATTCGGCTCGACAGTGGCTGCTGGCGGTTCTACAAAAGTGCCCGTGTATTCAGACGGTACTAATTGGAAAGTAGGGTAATGACTCCTGAAGACCGTGCTCTTATTATGGTGTATGAGTCTGTAAAGCACCGCTTGACCGTTGGTATGGTTGAGTATCTGGAAGCATTAAAAGATTGGGATGTGGTGCCGCTTACCGAAGATGGGCAAGTAATCGGTGGTGTATTGTTAAAAGGCAATGAGATTCACGTAGGGTACGGGGTTAGGCCAAAAAGGTCTATTCGGGCATATATTCGGGCTATTCTTGGTGGCGTAGTAGATAAATATGGCTGGGCAGTAACCCAAGTAAGAGAAGATAACCTCGCTGGGTTGCGGTTCTGTGAACGACTAGGATTTGTTAAATTTGGCGCACAAAACGGTACAATACTACTACGTTGCGACAGGAGTAATTACGTATGAGAATACCAAATAAATTTAATGGCTACAGTGCGGACAATATCCGCTTGTACAACGACCCTGTTACGCTTGCTGCTTTGGCTACACAAGCAGGTGGGCTTGGTGCCGCTGCCGCTGGTACTACTCTTGGTACAGCCGCCGCTCTTGGTACTGCTGGCGCTGCCGCTGGTACAGGCGCCGCTCTTGGTGCCGCTGGTACTGCCGCTGCCGCTGGGGGCGCGGGGCTTGGTCTTGGCGCTGGCGCTGGGCTTGGTACTGGCACTATGGCTGGCACTACTACAGCACTTGCTCCTACAGCACTTGCTCCTGAAGCGGTCGCTGCGCAAGGCATTATGCAATCCGCTGCCCCTGCCGCTGCGGACGTTACCGCTGCGCAAACTCTTGGGCAAGTAAGTACGGCTAGTCCGGGGGTTGTTCCAGAAGCTACTGCCTTTACGCCCGGTGCGCCTGTTACACCGCCTGTTACACCGCCTGTTACACCGTCTACTACACCTGCGCCAACAACTGTACATACTCCGTTTGGTGAGCAACCAATACCTGAAGCGCCTAGCCCTTGGAGTGGCGTGCCTCCTAACGCTTCTACACCTGCTGTAACTTCCCCTGCATCAACCGGCGGTGCGAACGGCATTATGGACGCGGCTAAAACTGGGTATGACGCCCTGTCGTCTGGCTTTGATACAGCGATGAATTTTGCGCAAAAGAATCCTCTTTTAACATCTGTAGGCATTAGTGCTGCGCAAAAATATTTCCAAGACAAGCCTGAAGAAGAAAAATATAAGCGCAAAGATATGTCTGGTTTTAGTGCATCATCGCCTTCAACAGCCGTTTACAACCCTATATATCAACCTACTTCTTATTTAGCTGTTGGCGGCCCTGTAGAAACTATGTCGGCTATTAATTCAACTAGCGGCAATACTATGTATCCTCAAGCGGGGCTAAACACCCCTATGTACAACAATCCAATGACGCAGCGTCCTGTAAACGCGGACGTGGTTAATCAAGGTGTTGGCAATAATGTTGACCCTTATACAGGCGAACAAAAGTTCTCTAAGGGCGGTAATCCGTATTTAGAACAATTAAAGAAAGAAGAAAAAGAACGCAAAGAACAAGCTGAATCTATGTATGAGTCTATGCAGTCAAAAGGCGCTGCTGCTGCCAGATCAACTAGAGATCGTACACGTACACAATTAACTTCTTCACCATACGAGACCGCAATAAAAGACCTTCAAGCATTAGGTAAGAAATACAAGATACCAGTTGTTGCGCCTGCCAAGACTAGCGTAGACGTGATGGGTGACCCAGAGGCAGAAATCGTTGCTGCACGTGGTGGGATTATGCGCGGTTTAGGGGGGTATTCTGATTATGCTTCTGGCGGGCGTTTATTGAAAGGGCCGGGCGATGGCGTATCTGATTCTATTCCTGCTGTTATTGGGCGTAATCAGCCCGCTCGTCTTGCTGATGGTGAGTTCGTGGTGCCTGCACGTATCGTATCAGAGTTGGGAAATGGATCAACAGAAGCTGGAGCAAGACAACTCTATGCCATGATGGAGCGCATACAAAAAGGCCGTCGCAAGTCTGTAGGTAAGAACAAGGTAGCTGTAGACTCTAAAGCTAAAAAACACTTACCTGCGTAAAGATGGCTCTATATCAAATTACTCCTGCGCAACTGCCCCAAGTCTGGGGCATTGTCGCTCCTATGCTTCAAAGAGCAATTGATCTTGATCCAAACGAAATAACTATAGAACAAGTTGAATACTCAGTACGCACTGGGCGTACTTACTTGTTGGTTTGGGATGAACCGGACGAGGGCATTACAGGTGCTGTAACTGTAGGCATTATTGATTACCCACGTCAGCGCGTAGCGCATGTGAACTTAATGGGTGGTAAAGGGATCGTGCGTACACATGTGTTTGATGAAGCTAAAAATTGGATGCGCTTAATGGGCGCGACAACCGCACAATGCTGGGCTAAAGGAACTTTAGTTCAAATGTATGAAAAAATGGGTATGACTAATACCCATCAAGTTATGAGGATCGGGCTATGATTATCCGCAATAAATTTAACGGTTATGCTGCCGACGGACGTCGCACCTATAACATGGGCGGCGGTGGCCCTTCACAAACCACGTCCTATCAGACAAACATACCCGCGTATCTACGCCCCTATGTAGAAACAATGATGGGGGCTACTGAGAAGCAAATCTATACAACAGACGCTTCTGGCAAACCTACAGGGTTTAAACCGTTTCAATCTTATTCTGAATACGACAAAAAACGCGGTGGTACAGGTGAGTCTGTAGCGGGCTTTACCCCAATGCAAGAGCAGTCTATGCGTGGTATTCAGAACTATCAACTACCGGGGCAAACTGGGCAAGCGTCTGAAATGGCTGGATACGCTGGTCTTAACTCCATGATGGCTGGGCAGAATTATCAGAACATGGCGACCAACCCTATGGCTACCCAAGCCTACATGTCGCCGTACATTCAAGGTGCGCTTAATCCGCAAATGGAAGAAGCCCGCCGCCAATCTGGTATTACAGGATTAAAAAACCAAGCAGACGCTATTAAAGCCGGAGCGTTTGGCGGTAGCGGACGTTTTGCGTTAGAAAGCGAACGCCAACGTAATCTTGGACAGTTACAAAGCCAAATATATGGCACAGGGATGCAGAACGCATTCCAAGCCGCACAGCAAGCGCAACAGTTCGGTGCCAATCTTGATTTGCAAGGTCAAGGTCAAGCACTTCAAGGCGCTAGAACACTAGGAGAAATGGGTCAACAGCAGTACGGTCAAGAGATGGGATTGCTTGGACAACAAGCTGCTATAGGTAAACAACAGCAAGAGTACGAACAATCTCGCTTAAACCAGATCATCCAAGACTACGCTACAACACAGCAATACCCGTTCATGCAGTTGGGCATTTTAAATGCTATGACCCGTGGCTTGCCTATGCAGTCTGTAAACACAAGTATGTACCAAGCGCAACCGTCTAATTTGCAGTCAATATTAGGTGCAGCGGGGATGCTTCAGAACATGGGGCAGCAAAAGAAAGAAGGCGGCATCATTAAGATGGCGAGCGGCGGTATAACTAACCCATACAAGTTAGCTGGTATGGCTAAAAAGCTTTCCGACCCACAGTTAGAAGGGCAAGAAGACGATCCAATGGGTGTCATGGAGGCTGAAAAGCTGCGTCGTAAAGAAGTTCGTGGTATGGCCTCGGGCGGCATCATTGCGTTTGCCGAAGGAAGTAAAAAAGCAATTGATGAAGTAGAGAACCCGTTCAAAGATGAAAAACCAAAAGGTATGTTCCCTATTAGGGAAGACCTAGCCGAAGGCAAATCAACTGATACAACTAGTAAAGTTCCTAAAAAAGCTCCTAAGTCTGAAGGTATTGCTACTAAAGCCGCTGCGCCACAGGAAGATGGGCTTTTTGATGCATATCAAAGACGCATAACGGCTGCTATAGCAGATGCTCGTAAACCTGATCCGTATCAAAACGATCTTCTTGCAGCGCGCCAAGAAGCATTAAAAAGCATTATGAAATCGGACGTTCAATTAATCCAAGAACAAAAAGATAAAGAAAGAGCCGCTGGTGTTAAGACTGACTTCATGGCTAATCTTAAGCGTACATACACCACGCAGTTAGACGCTATGGCTAGTGAAGCGGAAGATCAAAAGTATCTACGCCGTGCACAAGCATGGGCGGTCTTCGGTTCTACTCCCGGCCCCCTACTAAAGGTTGGTCTGCAAGCTATGGCTGGTTATATCAACGACACGATGGAAGATACTAAGGCTCGTAAGAAAGCTATAAACGAGTTGAACAAAGCCATCTATGATATTGACCACGCTGAGTATTTGGTTAGCATCGGACGTATGGATAAAGCTGAATCAGCTAAAGCCGATGCTTGGAAACGTGTAGATGGGCTAAACGATAAATTAGCTACGTTGCGTCAACGTCAACGTGAAGCTGAACTTGGTGCTGTAACTGAAGGCGCTAAGGCTGAAATGCAGGGTAAATATAGGCTTAAAGAACAAGAGCTTCAAAACCGAGGACAGATTGCCGCTGCGCGAGAGCGCGCTTCTGGTGCTAATAAAGAAGATGCTTTAGCGAATAAAGAGACCACCGCTGCTTATAATATGTATAAAGATTGGAAGAAAAGTGACGATGGTAAAAAACTTTCTGGGTATGAAACAGCTAGAAATATAAACCCAGAAAAATTTGATAAAGGCCCGCTTAAAGCAGACTACGACAGGTTAAAGCAAGAAGAAAGAAATATTCGGGAAACTGCAAAAGAAGCTTATCGCCGCAGTAATCTACCTGTCCCTGCCGATATTGGGGGAGATGCAGCGGCTCCGGCTAGTGGAGGAGGTACATTTAATTATGTACCGGGCAAAGGTTTAGTACCTGTTCAATAAGGAATAACATGCCTAGCATTAATGTCCAAGGAGTTGGCACTGTTAACTTCCCTGATAATATGTCCCATGCCGACATAGTAAAGGCTATTGAAAAAGACATATTACCTAAGTATGGTAAACCAGCCGAGCCAGAAGGTAGCGACTTTGTTCGTGGTTTTGAAAACTATTTACCTCAGACAAAAGAGTCATACGGCGCAGCTAAGGTATTAGCTGGTAAAGCTATTGGCTCTGACGCTCTGATGAAGAGCGGCCTTAATACTATGGAAGAGGCTAAGCAAGCTCTTCGCGCTAAATCTAAATCTACTGACTCGTTCACTGAAGCCCTTGATAAAGGCATGGGGGCGGTGCTAACTGATTGGCTCCCTTATCAAATAGGTTCCGGTGCGGCTAATATCCTTGAGTCTCTTGCTGTCATGGGCGCTGGCGCTGCGGCGGGTTCCGTAATACCCGGTTATGGTACGGCTGTAGGCGGTGCGTTGGGTCTTGTTGAGAAAGAACTTGTAAAGACAGGTGTAAAGAAACTCGCTAAAGAGATTCTTGAAAAAGAAGGTGAAGAAGTAGCTAAGAAGTTTGTAGAAGAAAAAACCGCAGCAGCAGCTAAAAAAGTGGCGAGAGACGTAGCAGCTACTAGTGCACTTGCTGCTCAAGCTGGGTTCCACGGCGCTGGCGAGACTACATCCCGTGCTGTTGAGGAGGCGCAGCGCTTAGGCAAAGAAGCTACTGATATTGAGATGGGGCGTGTGGTGCCTGCCGCCATAGTGCACGGTGTTGCTGAATTTATTGGGGATAAGATTGGTCTGGGGGCGTTTAATAAACTTGACCTCAACCAGAAGAACCTCTTATTAAACTTTGGTAAAAACTTAGTAGTAACAGGTACTAAAGAAGCCCCGGTTGAAGTTATACAGTCAACCGCTGAGCGTTACGGCGCGCGCTTATCCTTGTCAGATGCCGAAGCTATTAAAGAATATGTTGATAGCGCAGCGGCTGCTTACGCTATGTCGATTGTCCCTGCGGCTGGTGGTGCGGTTAAGACTCGTGGCATGGCGGGTATAGAAGAAAAGTCTCAACAGCTACAAGAGCAGTTCCGTCAAGACGCTGAGCAACAGATGGAGTCAGGTGTAGTTGACTCACAAAAAGCAGAAGCCGAAGCGCAGAAGATTGGCACTACCGCTGTGCCTGATGCGCAAGGTAATGTGCAGTCTGTAAGTTTTGAGCCTATATCAGATGCTACTGCTGTAGATAAAGGCTTGCAAACAGCCGCAGCAATGGTGGCTAATGAAGAACAGAAAGCTGAAATAGCCGCAGCTAAAGGCAAAGAAGAAATTGCCCAACTAGTAGGCAACGCCTACGCAGAGCATAGCAGTGGTAAAAAAGTATTAGACGCGTTAAAGCCTCAACTTGAGGCTATGGGCATTACAGATGTAAAAGAACAAAAAGCAATAATTGAAGAAGCACGTCAAAGTCTTAATATTCCTACAGGCAACACCAAAGAAGGTCGCGCAGCCAAGAAAGTATGGCAGCAACAATGGAAGGATAATCAAAATGCCAAGCAATCTAGTCAAACTGTCGGAGGAGGAAGTGAGTCTGGCGCTACTAGCCCTGTATCAACGGTGGGAGAATCCACCGGAGAAGCTACAACATCTGACGTATACGGAGTGGACCTTACTGGAGGGACTACTAGCGCAACTGATAGCACAGCGGCAGAACAGCGTGCTGCACTAGATTATGGTTCATTGCCAAGTCAACAGCTTATAGATATATATGAAGACCTAACAAACACTTATGAACAGTATAAAGCCGCTAAAACTGAACTTGACCGTCGTGGGGAATTTGCGCCTATACGTATTGCTGAACTTGAGCGGATACTAAATAACCCTAATTTAAGTGCCAAAGAACGTGCGTTGTTTGAATCTGAGCTTAGTCAATTAAAAGAAAACCGTGTTACGGAAGAAGCTCGTTTGGCGGAGCAAGAAGCAGCGGCAGAACAGCGTGCTGCATTAAAAGAAACAAAATCTGATCGCCCAGAAATTGTACAACAACGAGCCACACTTGAACGTGTTTTGCCAAAAACAATTGGCGGATATACTTTAGGAGCCATAACTCCATACGCCGGTAATTGGACTGTAAACTACACCCTTACTAACGAAAACGGGATGGTTTTTTCGACTAACGTACCTATTGATGCGGAGATGTTAGAAGGTAAAACAGACGCAGAAATAGAAACGGCAATTCGTGAACGCGCAGCAAAAAACGGATTACGTGAACCTATTAAGCCAGCCGCGCCACCAAAACGCACTATTAAACTAGAAGAAGATAAAGCTGCGCCAGTAGAGCAACACACGCCAGATCAGGCTGCGTATTTGGGCATGAAAACCAGCACCCGCGCTGCCCCAGCAACGTCTATTAAAGAAGGCATGGGTTATGCAGCGGCGGAATCAGCGTTCGACTTCTACGATTCGGCATACAGCAACATAGAGCGGGCGTTAAAAGACCGCGTCAAACAAGAAAACGACGCAAGAGATGCCGCATACAATGAAGCTAAGAAAGCTAAAAAACGTGGCGAAAAAATACCGAAGCCGGAAAAAATCACTGCGCTTGACATCTTGCAGAAGATGCCAGAAGTTGAACTTATAAACCTGTTTAAGAAAAACGTAAACGAAAAAAAACTTACTGATGAACGCCGTGCGCAAATGGAAGCACGGACTAAGTTTATTAATAGCCTGACTGAAGAACAACAAAAAGCAGTACGTAATCAAGCAATTGAGTTATTCCAGCGCGAAATAAAAGCTGTCAAAAACATAGGCAGGACTACTACTGAGTCCGATCAACGTAAAAATCGCGAACAAGCCGCCGAAGAGGCAGTTAAAAAACTATTAGAGTCTGTTGAAAAACCATCGCGCAAAGTTACGCCGTCTAAACAAAAAACTGGCCCGACTCAAATAGAAACGCTTGAACAAAAACGTGACGCTGCTATTAAGAAAGCGTTAGAGAGCGGTGAAGTTGACCGTTTATTTGCTGCTATTTCTAATGACAAGATTAATGATTCTATTACAGCATACTTCGCTAAAAAAATTCATGATGTACTTAAAAGTCTTGGTTTGTCTAGTGTCAAAAAATCTATTGAAAATAAACTAGCCGCATGGGAAAAACACAATAACAAAAATTACGAGGCCGCGCGCAAAGATGTAGATGCTGCTGAAAAATATAGGCGCCAAAACTCAGATAAAAAAACACCAGAAAATTTACTTGTTGCAGAAAAAAATGCTAAAGCCGTAATAAAAGAATACGAAGCGGAAAGAGAAAGGCTTATAAATGAATTGCCTGAAGGTACAACTCAATATCCTACTATTGTTTTAGGCAAAGTAGAGGACGGTCACCCGGGCAAGTATGACCCATCAACTGAAACTATTACTATTGATCTAAACAATCTGGGTAAAGAACGCCTAGATATTGTGGCGCTGCATGAACTAATGCACTACGTAGCAGATCATGTGGTAGATAACCGTAAAAATTTAACTAGAGAACAACAGAACGCGCTTAACAGATTAGATAATTTGTATAGGTATGTTAATTCAAAGCTGGGCAAAAAATTTGATATTAGCAACCTTAAAGAGTTTATAGCGCAGTCATTCTCTAATCCAGAGTTTCAAAAGGCTATGGGCAATCTGTCTCCTATGGAGACAGAAGGTAAAAAGCAAAATATATTTTCTTTGTTTGCCAAGCGCGTTATGGAGTTACTTGGCTTCCGTAATCGTATGCTCAGCCGTGAAGAAATAGAAGAAGCTGGTGGTACATACGGCGCGGTGCTTGGGGACGTGCTAACACAGATTGAACAGATTATTAAGGTTGAGCGTACTGCCCCTGCCGTAGGCGTGTCATACATGTCTAAGCAAGCCGCCCCTATACAGAACCGTAGCCTTGAGGAAATGAAGTCGGAGCAGAAGACAGGCAAATCGACAGCGGCTCCTAAGCGGTTATATAACGCTATGCTGTCAGGTAAGTTGGGTAATTGGGCTGAGACTACGTTCGTCAATGATCGTGCCCCATTAAAGCGTTGGCAAGAGAAATTAAGTTACGCTGGGCGCGTTATTGCTTACGGCGTGGGTATGAATAATATCTACGATCAGATTGTCTTGTCGTCTGGCAACGCGCATTGGATGTACACGCAGTACGTACAGACACTAAATGAAGACATCCGTCAAGATGTAGCGGCTTACGCTAAAAAGAAAGGTCTGTCTGTAGAAGAAGCCCTGCAAGAGTTATCTCTCTACGCTGTCTATCGCCACATGCAAGAACGCCGTGAAACTCTTTACATGAAGAAAGTGAAGCTAAGCGACGCGCCTATTATTAAATACACCGACGCAAAAGGCAATATAAGCAATATTTCTCCCGCTGCCATGCGCGAAGAGATTTTTAAACTATTAAACACTAATGAAAAATTAACTGATGCAGAAATTGCAAGCTTAGATAAAGCGCTCAGAAATATTGTCTTCGATAAAAATAATACTTATCTAAGCCCTGACGTTATAGGCAAAGATGCGTCTAACATTAATAGCACATCATTTGACGTAGCCGGTACATACACAGCGCAAGAGATTGCCGAGATTAAAAAAGACTACGACAAGAACAAAGCTGACGTTGACCCAATCTTTAAGACAGTTAAACAACTAAACAATACTATTCTGAAGCTTAATAAGATGTCTAACCGCATGTCTAAGTATGCGGAGAATTGGATTAAGTTCTACGGTTGGGAAAACTACGTGCCTCTAAAGGGCAAGAACGTATCTGAGGAAGCTGAGCTTCTTAACTTGGACAGCCGACGCTTAGGTGGTGAGTTGCAAGATGCTGTGTATACATTCCAAGGTAACCACCAAATCCCTGACAACCCAATCCTTCAGGTGATGGCTGATGGCGCGTTAGCCGCCATGTATGTTAGTTTGAACAACGTAACAGAGTCTATCTATAACTCTTCTAAGTATAGTAAAGATAAAAATCCCAACGGTTCTGGCGTGTTGCCAACAGCCGAGGTAGATCAGATTATTAACTTTGAACAGCGCCAAGATAACAAGTTTGTTCAGTCATTAGGCGGCGAGACTAAAGTATTCCACTACATGCCCGACGGCAAAGTAGCGATTATCAGTATTAAAGACAAGCAGTTGCTTGAGTCCATCAGACGTTCATACCGTGAGATCAACTCGATGGTGGACTTTCTTAATAAGGCAACTGGCTTCTTCGGGCAGCTTCATACTCGCTTTAACATTGCGTTTGCGCCTGTCAACTTCGTGCGTGACGTATTAACTAATGCATTCACGATGGGCGCAGAGCTTGGCCCGAAAGCTGCTTTTGATTACATAGCTTCTGTAGCCAAAGGGATTGTTACTCGCGGGATGTTCAAGACGCTAAATTTCAACCGCCTCTATTCAAAAGGCAACATCGCTGAGATCGAGCGCCTAGCCGCAGCAGATAAGTCAGGTTACTACCAAGCGATAATGGACTACGTTAAGACAGGTGGTAGGGTGTCTTACTTAGCAGGTATCGCTAATAAGGGTCAGTTCGATGAGTTATACAAAGAAGCCGGGCCGGGGCGCGTTCTAGTCGGCAAGAAGATAACTAAGTTCTTCGACGGTTGGATTGACATGTTCGAGGTAGCTGCCCGCGTCTCTGCGTTCAAGGTCGCTAAAGAAACCGCTATGGGAGAAGCTTCCCGTGAAGGTAGAAAAGGCCCCGATGTAGAGAAAGAAGCTACCGTGCGCGGCGCTGCATACGCTAAAAACCTAGCTAACTTTGAGCAGGTAGGCCAATGGGGTAAGGCGCTTGGCGCGTTCTATATGTTCTTCCGTCCGTCTGCTACAGGCGCGGTTAGGGCATTAGATGCTTTGATGCCAGCGTTTATGGATGCTCAACAAGCTAGAATACGTCAGCCGGATTTTGTCGTAGCAGCGGCAGCGCGCAAAGAGTTACAAGATAAATCTATTAAAGGCGACGCTAGAACTAAACTTGAGGCGCAGTTAAAAGACGCTGAGAAGGCGCTAGACAAGTTCGATAAGACGTTTGCCGAGCGCAAACAGAACGCTAAGATAGTATCTATGGCACTGATGGGTGTTGGGTTTGTTGTCTATCAGATGGCTAAGTCGGCAGCGGACGACGACGATTTAGGGCGCAACAAAGTCGCGACAGATGATATGTCCCGCTGGACTAAGTTCGCCCGTTTTTATATCCCCGGCTATGAGCAGCCGTTCCAGTTGCCTTGGGGCTTTGGTCTTGGCTCGTTCGCTGCTATGGGTGCACAGATGGCGGCTATGTTGGGGGGCAATACTCGGGTTGGTGATTCTCTAGCTAACATGCTGACTATCACTCTTGACTCGTTCTTGCCGTTGCCTGTATCGCGCATTAGTCCTGCTGAGAAACCGTTGGAGTTTGCGATTGACTCGACGCTGCCGTCGATTGTTAGACCTCTAGTTGAGTACGTGATGAACGTAGATGCTTTGGGTCGTCAGATTTATAACAACCGTCAGTCACGGTATGGCGATGCGTACACAGGCGGCGATAGTGTCCCTGAAGCTTATAAGATGGCAGCGCGCTATTTAGTAGAAGCTACAAACGGTGATATAAATATTACTCCTAATACGTTGTACTTCTTCGCTAATTCTTATGCGGATGGCGCTTCGCGCTTAATGCACAACGGCATAAACATCGGTCTGTGGTTGGCTGGTGAGAAAGACTTTAATCCTAAGACTGACACATTAATTTTGGATAGCTTCGTTGGTACTAAGTCTAACTTCGACGCCCGTGAATGGCAACGTGTTGAAAATGATTTAAAAGAACGTGAAAAAAGAATTAACATGTTCGAGAATAAACCAGAACAATACGCTAATTATTTAGCAGCGCATCCACTAGATCAGATGTTAGTTAATATGTACAACCATGACGCAAACGGGTACTTAAAAGATTTGCGTGAAGACGCTAATAAATATCGTGATATGCCGGGGCTATCCCCCAAAGATCGCAAGCAGATTGTAGATACTATCATCCAACAAGAGAACTTTGAGAAGTACAGACTGATTGAGCTTTATAAGGCTATGGGTGTAAACCCCTAGGCAACCCGCCAAACACGGACGCCTAGGTGGCCTTCTTTCTCTGTTGTATAAATCTTCACCCTGATACGTGACTTCTTAGCCGCGTTGTCCGCCGCATAGATCATTTGCGCTGGGCGCAGGGTAGGGATAAAGAAGCTCTCCCCAACCTGCATATACTCATACGGGAAAATCCATTCAGGCTCCTGAGTCATCTCTGGTTGCATCAAAGAATTCACTAGGGATTTGGGTTGCGAAGACATAGGCGTTTACATTCATATTTTTGTCTAACATACTAAACGCATTCTTCCACCCAGCGTCCAGCCTCGTTTTCTTAGTTTCTAAAAGAATCCCCTTAGCCTTCATAGCTATCTCGAACTCCCGTGAACTAACCTGTTTCTCGCTAAGATACTTCTTGAACTCCGTGGTGGATACGAGGACCTGACCCGCTGCAACATCCATGCGTCCGACAAGGCTTGTTCTCGGTTCGTAGCTGACTTTTCCGTCGTTGATTCCGAGGAACCCTGTGTAGTATTTGTTGATGAAGTCACCGACTAATCCCTCGTAATCCATTTGCCCTAACTTAACCACGTTGTCGCGCAGATAAATCATCTCTGCCACAAGTCTACGGTAGATACGCTCTAGATCATAGTTAATAATTTTAAACTCGTTGGCTACCATACCCGCTGTAAACGTAGCGCAAACATAATCCAAATAGAATCTATAGATGTCATCCGTGCCAAAGTCATGTTGAATGCGGTTTAACCAATAAGAAATACGATCCAATAAGTCAGCTTCACCTAGTGTGTAGTACCCCTGCATTATCTTTACACCTGCGTGTCCGTAATTATACTTCAACGGGTCAAACACGCGACGACCTAAGCCGGGGTCAGCTATCATAGCCTGTGGTTTATTAACTACTATTTCAATCATCCTTGCCATCTCACCGTTGGCATAGGCTTTCTTCTCCATGATGATGTCAAACAACGGCCTATTAGAAGTCATCATAGCGATAGACGACGCGCTGAACTCGTGTTCACGTTCTGCATTAACAGAACCCATCATCCTAATTTTGGCTTTACCTTGAGATACAGCGTGGACTAACTTAGCCAATTCTTCTGGCGATTTCTGATGTGCTTCGTCTACCCCATAAGGAATGTTTTTGAAAGTCACGTAACGTGTCACTAACCCATTGTTCGTGGCCTCCAGCACCCACATATCCTTCGGGTTCCCCCATATACTCAAGTTCGCCATTAGAGCGCCCGTTTTTGCGTTGCCTGACTCCCCCGTGTACGACAAGGTCACGCCACTTGTAGACGTCAAGTTCATTATCGGCGCACCAAAGCCAGTAAGCGTCCCTAGCGCATGAAGTTCCATCGACGGTGTGTTCAGTTCTTGTACGCACTCTTGCCATTTCTCAAAGGTTCCTTTTGGATTAAACATCTTAGCGATGCTTCTTATGATTGGCGCAACCGGAGTTTTGTGTACTGTACCATCTGACTTAACCATCTGGTTACCAATAACAAACTCATTACCCAAGCGCTTATCTTCTTTAGCTTCTGTCCATCCCATTTGCATCTGAACAATCTCAGCTTGCACGGTACTAGCTAAATATTTACCCCATTTGTTTACGTATTCCATAAGATGTGGCATGTTCCTAGGTGAAGGTATTACGTCGTGGAACAACAAAGCTTCTTTAAGCTTGTCGGTTGATTGGATAATCTTTGTAGCAAGAGTAAAGTCACGTACCTCATCCTTTGGTAGTATCAACCGCATCTGTAACAAGCTACCCTCCACCTTGCTAAACATCCTAGCGATAGGAAACAGATCGTGCTCGTAAATTAAAAACGGGTCTTCTTGTGTCTTGTTACCCTTTTTATCTATCTTTTGCGGCGGTTGAAAGTAAATACCCCCTTGTTCACCCCTGAAGTACGGAAACAAATAATCAGGATGGTCAGGTATTAAACTTTTTTCAGAAACTTCGGTATCCTCATCTTTCCGTACTGGCTCCGCTTTGGCAATTTTAATAGACTTGCCGAGCGCAAGCGGATTAGTGAAGCGGCCTTTGTACTTACAGGTATCACAGATGCCGGGGTTGTTCTCATTAAACTTATCGCAGGAGAATGGTTTACCTTGTCGTTGGTTCGCTTTGTTTTCTGTTTCTTGCCAACTATACTTAGGGTAGTCCTGTGATATAGCGTGGATTGCAGTGTCTCGGTCAACACAGTGTTGTGCGATGGAAAGCGTTGCGACCCAGATTGGCTCTGGTAAATTTTCCCTGTTTTCAATCGCCCATTTGATCTGCTCACATCCATCCCCCTCTATACTGCGTGTAGCTATTTTGTCAAAGACAGTTTCTACGTTGTCTAGTTTTAATATTGCCTTGGTGTCTTCATCCAAACCTTTTGGTAAATGTTTGAGTATGTTTTCAGTCGTCGGCTCTTCCACACCAAGAAATTCTTTGAACGCTTCGAAACTATAGACGCCCTCGCAATTGCTAATGATTGCCGCTTTTGACGGGGGTTGAGTTTTATAGTTAAGGGTATCCGGACAGCGCATAATGCGCGCCACATCCGCAGTTGGGGCGGGGTCAATGTATAGTTCTTGAAGACAAAAAGTTTTAAATTTCTCCGCATAACGCTTCCACTCATCGACCGCAACATCTTCCTCAAATGCCCAATAGGCGTGGATGCCCGTACCCGAATCAAGGATAATTGGCGGTGGTAACTCTTTCTTTTCCAACCAGATAAGTAAGTTGTCATACGCTTCTTCTTTGGTTAAGTACCCTTTCTTAGCGGTGGCTTTATCTTCGCCAACATCTAAGTCAATAAAGAATGATCGGAGATACTGGGCATCATTAGCTTTACGGCTATATCCTTCAAACGATGCCATTGCTACATAAACGTCTATCCCTTGTTTTTTAAAGTTCTCTGTAAGTGTTACTACTTCATCTAGCGTCTCTGCAAAGCGTTGTGTTGTTCTTTTATTTTTTATCCCAGCTACACAGTAAACGCCCTGCGAAGGCAGTGTTTTCTCATAAAATTGTTTTATCATATCCGCAGAGGCAAGAAAGGCAGGATTTCTCCTGCCTTGTTAATGGGTTGGGCACTTGCTATGTACCCGTTAGATCGGTTCGCCTATTACACTTTCGATATAAGCTTTAGCTTCCTTCATTGACTTCGCTGGTAATACACCGCTACGTGTATCCTTTTGAATTATTGATATGAAAGCTAAAGCTAACTCCTCATGATTGTCACGAAGAATTCTGCCGCGAAACCAATTGTGGACTGTAGCGCGGGACACCTTCATCGCTTTTGCTACATACTTGGCGGGTAAATTAGCTCTTACACATTCCCTTGCTAACAACACACCTATGCGATGGGTGTCCTTCTTCAATCCCTCAATGAACTTCTGACTATATGGGCGCGGCATAATTCTCCTTACTTCTTAGTCCATTTTTTAATAACATCCGTAGCATCGGTCGCCTTCTCGGACGAAACGCGCTTAGCGGATTCACGGACAGTCGGCTCAGATACTTCAGGTGCGGCCTCGCCATCTTCTTTCTTCTTGTAAACAGAAAGTTTGACTGCTGATTCTGCTGCCTGACTCTTACCTTGACGTGTAACTATGTCGTAATCGTTTTGGTCTACTGCGCCCGCAGGGGAGAACAGAACCTTTGGGAATTGGACTTTAGTATCAAACTGAACCTTCGTTACCACACGACCTGCTGCGATGTTGTTGCTTGCTAACATGGATACATAAGATTTGAAAGGCCATCTTCCGTTTTCTTCTTTGCCAAAAGACGAAGCTGCGGGGATAACAAATTCCAATACGTCACCACTAGGGTCTTTTGGTAAGACGACAGCGGTACGCCATGACAACTTGCATTTCGCGCCTACTCCCGAATCATTTGACCCCTTAGCTGAGTTTGGGCATACGTCACACGTCGGGGCGGCAGGGTGCTCAACATCTGCGTCAGGCTTAACGGAGTCGTTCGACCAACATACTGGGGAGGAAGCTTGTCCTTCAACATACGTGCCCTCATAACATTGACGCGAAGCAGCGTGTGCCATCTTCACAAAAATAATATTCATGTGACGGTCTTCTATAGCGCCAACTTCTTTACCGCCAACCATCTTACGGAATACGCCGCCTTTGATTGAAAGGCGCTTAGTTTGATTTGCTCCCGCTCCTGCGCCAGCTACGGCAAGTGTGTCTGCGTCGAGTCCGGTTTGAATAAGGGAAGGGTTATTTGCAATAATGGTTGCGAGTTCGTTACTCATGATTATTTCCTTTTAACTTAATTTGACTGTGGGTTTTCTTACTGTGATACCAAATTCACGCATCACGTTCACGCCGGGCGGCAAACCATCCTCATGACGCTCGGACATGAATTCTTTAAAATTACTTTGGTGAATACGACCTTCAAATAATTCAACTGCACCATGCTCAATTACAAACTTATTAAAGTTATCGCGATCTGAACATGTATACCGCTCCTTCAACTGCTTTAATACTGTACCTGCGGGGGTTTTAATACTTTCTGCATTAACGGAATTACAGTTAGCAAGCATGGCTTGTTCTAATACAGACATCTCACTTTTTAATGCAGCATCCTTATCTTTGTATTCGGACTCAATCTTTTCACGTTCGTTCCGAATAGTCAAGTAAGCTTTAACTAATTCCTCCATATTATTCATTATCAATCCCTTCTATTTCTGATTTATAAAGATCGACAAGTTGCTCATGTGAATCTACTTTAGTTTGCAACATGCGATACATCTTCCTCTCCACTTCTGAACCTTGCAAATGCACTACCGTCATCTTATTGACCTGACCTACGCGATCAATTCGGGCAATACACTGTAGGTACGTTTCTACACTCATCACAGGCGACCAAAAAACTATAGTATCGGCAGCCGTTAGTGTTACACCGTGGGATGCTGCCTGTGGTTGAATGACTAACACCCGTGGATCAGGTGTAGTTTGAAATTTATTTACGATAAGCTGTCGCGCATTAGCTGACACTGCGCCATTGATTACTTCGTTAGATACTCCAATACTTGATAAATGTTTACTGACCAGCTCAATCGTATGTGTGTATGGTACGAACACCAGCACCTTATGTTCAGTTTCTTCTAATACTTCTTCTAACGCAGTTATGCGTGGACTTACATCAAACTCTACTACCTCATGCGTATCTGAATACACAGCTCCGCCCGACACCTGAAGTAATTTACTAAGCATAGCGGCTGCATTTACTGCGCTTATTTGTTCACCAGCGGCGCTAATCAACATGTCGTCTTTTAATCTTTTATAGTATCTTGCGGCTTGTTGAGTGAGTGGTATCTCTCGCGTCTGGTATAAGACATCTGGTAGATCAAGACAGTCTGATTTATTAAATCTAATCGCAGGTTGCAGCGCATCAAACACAATCTCTTTTGCTCTGGGCTTGGGTATCCACTTGAACCGTGTAATTTGTTGCATGACTTTATCCCGCCATGCTGTAGCATACTTGGGGACTTTGTTGGGCGAGACCAAACGCGCTAAGCCAAATGCGTCAAGCGGGGACTGTGATGCGGGTGTGCCTGTCAAAAGCCATAAAGTAGTATCGGGCTTAATTAATTTTGCGAGTATCTTCCAACGCACGGTAGTTGTTGATTTGTATGCGTTTGCCTCGTCTACTACAATTAAATCAAAGCCGCCATTATTTATATCATCGGCTAATATATTTACGCCGTCGTAGTTGGTGACGATAAACTCATACTCTCCGTTAATAATCTTTTTACGTTTAGCTGCGGGTCCGTAAGCTACACCAACTGTTCTGTGCATAGCGGTCTTAAACACATCTGCCTGCCATGCTGAATACATAATCGTCAGTGGACAAACTACTAGCACACGCTTGATAAGCCCTTTAGTCATAAGGTAATCCGCTGCCCATATAACAGAGGACGTCTTGCCTGTACCCGCCTCATTAAAACAGAACGCGCGCCGTCTAGAAGCTAGGAATGATGCAGTAGTTTTCTGGTGGGCGAACGGCGTAAACAAACCCGGCCAGTTGTAGTCACGTAGTATGGGGGAAGGTATGTTATTTAAGCCAAAGGTTTCGGCAAGGAAGTTAACTTCTTCGTGCCCCCAGTAAACAACTAATTCAGTATCAGTGGGGGTCTTAAATAGCGCTTCGCATCTCTCGATATACTTTAACGCAAAGTCTGCTGAGGCATTGGGTAATTTAAAACGCAGCGCACAATCATCTAGTATTTCAAATTTAGTGTCTATCACTTTAATCTCACTTAATAGTTAACGTAACCCCTTACGGGGGTTAGTCGGTTACATCCGTCGCCAAAAGTGGAACTCGAAAGGGTCGGCGCTAAGTAACTGATGCGGTTTATGAGGGAAAAAAATAGATTAAAACCCTCGCCCACTCACATCTAACGGTTGGGGGAAACTATTTCATTGAACCGTCTGACTTACGTTTAAAGCTACGATTCTTGTGCGGCGATTCTAAACGAACTCCGTCTGCATTGCTACCACCTTTTGAAAGCGCTTTGACATGTGCCACATCTTTGCCTTTACGAGCTACGCCTTCCTTGTCTAACTTACGCCGTGCGCGTTGGCGCTCCATGCGGTCATCATGTTCACCCCGAGCCAACTCCTGTTGGTATTCTTTCTTATAGGGTCTTGATTTGTTCGTGTACGCCATGTTTTACTCCGTGAATTTCATCGTTAGATATTTTGCTCTGTCTCGTCAGCTTTTGAAGGCTGCGCCTCACATTTTCTAAGTTGCGCGCCGTGAGCGCCGTGAGCGCCGTGAGCGACTTTGTTGCCTCCGATTCGTTCTCTCTTTTCTCTGTCTTTGCCATTGTATGCGTCATCCAAAGCTTGGTTAAGTATTTTCATTGCCTCATTACTCATAGTTGCGGCGGTTAATATTGCCATTCTTTACCCCGTGTATCTCATCGTTATGAACTTCATGGTCTAAGCTCCAATAAGACACCGCTCGTATGTGCGCGGGTTCCCACTTAGCAGCTATCTCGGCTCCTTGCCCATATTTTAAAGCCTCATCCGGCAACATCGCCGACCGCAAAGCCCCTTTTACTTTCATAAGTCTTATTATTTTCATCGGCTTCTGTGGTGCTCACATATAGTTACAGGACACCAGCCACACAACGGCGTTGGGTTAGCTTGCCATTTATTAGTTTCATACGACATCTTTAACCTTTCTAAGTCTGGAGCAAACGCACTCCATAATTTATCTATATCCACCCTGCTGTATTCATCTGGCATAAAGTTGTTATGCAACATAAACAACAAACCCGCCTTAACATGTTGTACTTCAGGAAAATGTATGAACGTCATCAAAGCCATTAACTTCAACTGCTTCATGTCAGGGTACTTGTCACTGCCCGTCTTGTAATCAACGATGAACGCTGTATCGCCTGAGATAATCATCAAGTCAACAATCCCGCGCACCCAATAATCACTGTCGTTAAACCCACATACTTCCTTACTTGCATTAAGCGCCATCTTATGCTCAATGAATCTCTCGCCATCAATCTCCAACAACGGGTCAACTAAAGCAGCAAATCGCTTGTAGTTCTGTGGTAGCTCTGCGCCCGTCTTCGCATAGTTCTCTAACGCCTCATGTACGTCTGTGCCATAGAGCATCTGATGCGTTGGCTTTATCGCGTAGTTCTTTAAGACTTTAACCTCGTTGTACTGTCGCGGACAATTAATGTACTGTTTTAGACTTGAGAAAGACCATTTCATAGGGAACCTTTTAGTTAACATTCTCCATAACTATGCCCCCATTTTGCTTCACATGCAACAGGTAAAGTCGCCCCCCAACTAGGCGGTGTAGACATTGCCTGAATGATAAATTTCATAGCCTCATCTTTCTCTTCCTCTGGTACAACGATAATTGCTGCGTCATGTACAGTCAGGACTACTCTATACCGCTCATTAATCGCCAACATCTGTTCGCCTACAACTATTCTAGCTAACGCTTGAACCACATTCTCAACGACTGCCCCACCCCAAATACTTATCGTGCCCTTCCTAGACTTGTACTTGTATTGGGAGTTGACTTCCTCCGTATCTAGGTATAACTCTGGGTAGCGAATTAATAACCCATTCGGTAGCTCAATCCCTTCTTTAACAACGCGCAGCGCTTCGTTTAGTCCTAGATAAAACGGCTTGCTCTTAGCATCCCAGTTGGCAAGTTCAGTTAGCGCATTGTCAGACTCTCTCCATAAAGAAATAATATCGCTATTGACATCTCTATAAAGTTTTACTATCTGTTGGCACTCTTCATCCTCAATGACAGCCCCGGGCGGTTGTGTCTTTAGCGTGTGCTGTAACTTTCTCCAGCCAGTGCCATAACCAAGCCCTAACACACAAGTCTTTCCAACGAACCTTTCAACAGGGTCGGCTTTCGTTATGGTTCGGTTGTATACCTTAGATGCAAAAATTGAATACACATCCTCGCCTTTGGCGAATTGTTCTACTACATCATCCTGCCCTGCCAACCACGCAAGTACACGCGCCTCTATCTGAGAGGAGTCACAGTTGATAACCACGCACCCATTTGGGGGCAGTACGGCGTTTTTGAGGGTTTTCTTTTTCTTGTCTCGACTTGGCAAGTTTTGAAAATTAACCTTATCTGAACCTGACCATCGCCCAGTGTGAGCGCCATAGTATTTGAGTGGTATAGGGAGTTTTCCCTTGTTCCGTTTTCCAACATCCACAAATCTGGTAATCCTCGACTCCTCAAGAGTCGATTTAGTTCCGAGGCGCACGGCACAAAGTTGTTGTATGAATGGGTCGTCATGTTCCGATAGTGCAATAAAGCCTTCGTCATTTTTTGCAAGCGCAAGCGTTGTTCTCCCAGTAACCGGAGAAATTTTTGTTGGTGGTTCAATAGGAGGGTCAAGTCCTTCAAGGATCGCAGCAAATTGTTTATTGCTTGCCAACTTCTTGCGAACAGACTCTTCATCATCGCACTCCAACCTTTCTTTTAATGTAGCAAGCAGATCATTCTTCTCTATCTTTAGTTCTTCTAAGCGTTCAACTAGCAACGCATCATCAACCTCAAATACCGGGTCAATAAACATCCTTAGCGTCATATCAATAAGTCTTATCTCATCGCCCGGAAATTCAGTAACCATCGTATTAAACAACTTGTACGTTAGCTCAACGTCATTCTTGCAGTACGCACCGTAACGCGCTAAGTCCTCAGCCGTAAAGTCTTCTTGGCGTTTATCCTTCGCAGCCACAACCTCGTCGCCTTTGACTCCCAGCTTATATATCTCAGCCAAAGCCTTCAGTGAACCGCCCGCATCAACGCCGTGGAGCGCTCTCGCCATGCTCAGAGTGTCGATATATAATCCTGCCTTGATACCGTAGCGCCAAGCAAGTATCGCGCCATCAAAAAGAGTGTTGTGACATAACAACGCGCAATCGTCCCAATTAAACTTCGATAGGTATTCTTTTATATCAGAGGTAACCCATACTGATTCCCCGTCATCGACCTTGACGCCGACACCAATGACTTGAAAATCCTTATCTCTTATATATTCCTCAGTTGTTTGTGTTTTAAATCCACACTTGTCGGTGTAGTACGACTCAAAGTCCAATGTTATTAAGCTCATCGTATTATTTCCACTTCCCCTTCGGTTTCAATCCATACCCTAGCGCCGCATGACAACGGTTTATCTGGTGAGTACACAATCTTACTGTCGCCCTTAATAGATACTTCATGCGCGTAGTCGTTGGACTTGTAGGTCTTTACTGTTAGCACAGGTTCTTTATGCGCGCTACTTATGTTCGAGCGTATTTTGTGTTGGTTAACATGTATGATTGTTTTCATAAGTTTGCTTAGGCATTTTTTTCTTCTGCTTCTAGTACACGCAAGTCGTTAGCAACATCAGATACACCATGCCAATCACCTCGCGCAATCATCACGCGCATGTACTCAATTAGAATTAGACGTTGTGTATCGTAGTCTTCGTAGTCTCTATTATGGTTAACCATTGTTCTTCTCCTTTAGTTTGACTTCAATAAGTTTTTGAATTAAGGCTTTTTGTCTTTTCCAATCCTCATCACCGTGCATGTAATAGTGCCCCGCACCGTGCTTCGCAACCATTTCTTTTTGGAACTCTTCGCCTATGTCAAAATAATGTTCATCAAACTGCTCCCATATGTCGCGCCAATCTTCGTCATCCACCGTTCTTCTCCTTTAGCTTGGCTTCTATAGACTGTACGATTAAGTTGAAACGAACTGAACCCGCTTTGAAACCTGCACTAAGTCCTGCTGCAAGTATTTCCTCGTCCGTCAGCCCTACCCATTCGCGGTTTGGTGGTGTGGCATAGAGCGGCGTATGTTTAGCGAATGGAATGTCTGTTTTTTGAAAGCCTATTCCCCTACTTGAATACCCGCCGCCGTTATCTATATCCCACATCCATGCTACTGGTTCGCTCATAACTCCTCCCCATTTTGTTCGGCTTCTTTGTTCATAATTTGACTACGTTCCATTGGTTGCTTCGTCTTTGACCTTCTAGGTTTTCTCTCAGTATCGCGCTTCTCCTACGATCGTTTGTGTTCTGCTTTTTAAGTTTGGTTATGTCGTTAGATATTCTTTGTGCTGTGTTTTGATTGTTTAAGTTTGCCATCCAATCTAATGTTTTAATATCTTGCGTTTTATCGGTATCCCACAACCTATCTGCTAAAGGTTTTAAATGCGAACCAACAAAAGCTTGTACGCGCATTTTAAGTATTGGCGGTTGCCGTTTTAGGGTCTTGTTAGGGATGCGTATGTTATAAGGCTTTAACCAGTACCACATCTGCATAAGAGTTATGTCTGCCCTGAATGCCTTTATCAACATAGCGTCATAGATACGTTGCGGGTCGTGCATTACATTCTCCTTATTCAACATCTTCCTTGCCCATCTTCCTAATCTCTTCAATCGTCAACGTGGTCTTATCATAAATAATTAATATCATGCGTGGTGTTATGTTCATCTGATCGTTGCGTATGCGGCTAATGACAGGCGTGGAGCAATACAAAAAATTAGCTAGTTGCGCGTCAGTCTGAAAGTTATTTGTTCGCATTAAAAAATTAAAAATCTTTTTCTCTTTGCGTATGTGCCGATTTTTATTCATAGACCTGAAACCAGTTGTCCCTATTTAGAGAATTATTTAGACACAAAAAATAGCAGTTCGGGTTGCCCCGAACTGCTAAATAAAATTATTTGAAACCGCGATTACGACCAAAAAGATAATCGTCTCTGTACTCACTCGGCGGCGTCCACCCATACTTACGCCAGACAGCCTGAACATTAGCGCCCGACGTCCACTTAAAATTGTCTAGCGGATTCATGCGTTGTTCGCCCTGATAAACGTCAGGCACAATTAGATTTTCTTTACCGACCACTTTGAACTTCATCATTTATTATCCCCTCTAGTTGATCTACATTATCCTCATTGACCACAAGCGCTACGCCACCACACCTACCTATCTCATTTAAGTTTTTTACCTGAAGCGCAGTCGTTCGGTTGCCGCCCGCTTTACACTCAATGCCTAAAAACCTGCCCTTGTAACAAGCCACTATGTCTGGTACACCTGCTGCGCCATAGCCGCCCATGAAGGGCATGAAATAATAAGCTCCTAACTTATCAAGTGTTGCCTTGACTTTCTTCTTGACTTTTGCTTCAGGTTTCATGTCATACCTTTGAGAGAGGCTAACTCCTTGTCACCCATAACAACTATGAACATGGTGCTTGATGCTTGCCACCCCACAGTCTCCAAGTTACCCTTCCTAGTCCTGAACAATTCCAACGTAGTAAGGATGTCGTCTAACTTTGTATTTAGCGTTTCGCCTACACCCGATGCCTTAATCATAGACAGTCGCACTCGTATAAAATCAGGCAAAGTATCATCAGTGAATACTCTTATCGACATGTTCCCTACATGTACAACATACTTGTTAGATGTTTCAGTTGCCACCTGCACAGGCACGCGATAGTTAATTCCATCTTCAGCCATTACAGGTGACAAGTCAGTAAGCGCGTTGAACACGTATTGATTTAGGGTGTGGTCTTTCATAGTACAAAGAACCAACGCATGTCAGACAACGTACCCCATGTATCTATTCTGCAACCAATTACACGTAGCTCAGGTATGTACATCTCAAGGCGCTTAGGTACTAGTTGACTCTCGCCTACAAACCCAAACGAAGTGACCTTATCTTGGTGATACTGTTGCATGTGTACCTTAGTCATCGTTAATGTTGGTATCAACTCTTGTATATGATCTATGTCTTTGGTGCGAACGAACGGCGTATCAACACTAAACTTAATATTCAGCAGATCGTGATCGCTATCCAACTCAAAATCAAACCGCATCTTGCCTACTATGAACGAATTAGTTTTGTCGTATCCAATAGCCCATACAGGGTTAGAGAAAATATCCATTAATTCGTCTGTTTGTTTTGCCCTTACTTTATCAACGTCAATAAATATGTCAAGTAAAGATTTATATTTGTCGATTGATTGTTTTGATAGACTCTCTACATCTTGATTGTTAAAAACTATATTGAGTAGCGTATGAGTTTCTTCACTAGTCAATTCATTATGCTTTGTCTTGCCGGTAAAACTTCTAGCAACAAAGTTTGGTATAGCGTAAAAGTCATTATGGTATTGTGCATTTATTAGATCGTCTGCTGATTCGGGCATTAGCTTGTACCTCTTTATGCTTCGCATCAGTACAGAAACTTTTGTCGCAACGTAAGTGTACTTGTCATCGTGTGTCCTACCTCTTTCTTTTGGGGACATAACACTACGGAATGCGAACTGATGTGTATTCATGTCATAGTACACGCCGCCTACAGGTATATCTTTCCATGCAACTATCAATCGCGCTATGTCCATGTTATCGGTATGTGGCGGGTGCTGATAGCCTATTACCTTAACGTCATAGTGATATACCAACTCACGCAATAATGGGTATGCTTTATTTGTTACTACGGATGCTTCCGAAATGTTATCTACAGCAATAGGATGAACTAACATTTTTTATTCCCTTTCAATTAGTTATTAACAATTACTTTCTTGCCCTTCGGTGGAGACCAACGCTCGTTCTCCGTCACTAACCACAATGTATCGGCGGATATATTCCACTTAACATTATCTTCAACATAGCCATCAGTAAACACTACAACACAGTCTGGCTTGTATCTCTTCTCAAGGATGTATTGCGCTACACAAGATACCAGCGTACCGCCGCCGCCTATTGGTTTAAGAATATCTTTGATGTTGGGCGAGTCACCTGCAAACACCTGCTCACCATGTACCTCTGTATCCCACCATAGAATCCTTACCGTTTCGGGCGTACACGAATCGCAAATCGCTTGCACCTGAACTGCGAACTTGGCAATCATCTTTTGATTTATCGAGCCTGACGTATCAATGGATATGATTACCTCTGTCAATGTTTCATTCTCTGTACTCGGTGCAAGGATGTCATTGGCTAGCATCGCTCGGTTAAACCTACGCCATGTGTACTCGTCCTTACCGCGTACCGAACTCGTCCAAAACTCTCGTAACACATCCTCCCAACGTAGTGGTTTGTCCAACGATTGTTCTACCTGACGAGGAACCTTAGTGCCAAGCCTACCCGCCAACATACCGCCCTCACGTATGGCTTGGTTGATAGCCTTCTCCAACTTCTCACCTTCCTCTGGAGTAGAAGGTGTCTTGCCCATGTCATGCTCATCGCCTGTCACTTCGCGCTTGACACCGTTAATTACTATTTCGGTTGTCCCCGAACCGCTACCTGCCCGTGGATTGCACTTAGGATTTTCCTTCTTCAAATGGTTGTAAATCTCACGTACAGACCAACCGTGGAACTTCTCGTCATACACAGCGCCCTCAGGTAATGAAGCCAACTGCTTATCGGACAGATTCATAATGATGTCGTTGACAACCAAGTCCATAGCAATGTTGGCTAGGGTATGATTCTCTTTCATCAAGTCGGTGTGTCTCGGTATGTGCATGAGTGTGACATGTAAATTCTCATGTAAGATAAGACCTCGCAACTCAACATCTTTGAGCTTTTGCATGAATGAGCGAGAATATTTCTTGTTGACTCCATCGGTGTACGCCGTAAAAGATTCATCACTTACCTCACTATCTCCCATCATAATGATGCCCGAGTACAACGCAGTCTCAGGATGTCGCATTAACACAATGTGATTCTTCTTCAGTCTTTCTTCGTCTGTAAGATATGCCATGATCTAACCCTTTCTTATTACAGTAGTTTGTAGTTATCTTTGCACCACTCGCTGACCTCAGCATTGTTTTTCGCAAGGCTTACGGTGCGTTTAGTACCCATCAACATAGTAAAGAATATGTTTTGAATCTCGGTGTGCTTGACACGTTTAATGAACTTCATAAATGACGACAGATCATCTTGCGTTACGATGTCGTCAATCGCATTGAACATCACCATGCACAGCGCAGCAACATCTGTCGGAACCGCAACGCCTTCTGGGTTGGCGATGATCTCACTAGTCATTAACACCTGACTGTTCATGTCAATGAACGTACATAACTGTTCGGCTCCTGACGAACCAATAGTTCCAGCGAGCGTTGCTTCGATCTCGTCTCTACTAAAACTATCTTTGTTCATGACGATCCGATTGCACTTAGTGAGCGAACGTGGTGAAATAAACGACAGGCTTTGTGATGGCTTGGTCGGGTTGAATATGAACGGATTATCTTCTTGCCCACCGTCAAGGTATGAGTGAAGCACCCGAGGATTCATTGCAACGAATGAACGAATGATTGTACTGATACCATTCTCACCCGCCCACAGGTTGTATGACTTAGCGTTGGGTTTCTCCATGTGATAGAAGCAAACACGATTGCCTTTGTGTGCCTCAACGTAGTCGCCAACACCATCGCTTCCGTTGTTAGATGTACCAAACACGATAGACCCAAGCGGTAGCGCTTTGTCCCCTACTGTTCGCTCTAGCATTAGCTTAGTCCAGATCACGCCCATCAACTTAGGAACTTTGAATATCTCGTCAAGCATGATGACCTTTGGCTTGCTGTTATCCAACTTGAATAAAGACCCTACGTATTGATCGAGTGACTTCTCCCCGTGATTCGGTATTGTTGCTGCGATGTCTAGTAAATCTTTTGACGGACAGTCAACGTAGATGTAGTCGTACTTGTTGCCAAGTTTTTGCTCAAGCAATTTTAAGATCGACGTCTTGCCGCAACCCGGTTCACTAAGTATGATCGGTGTGACGTGTGAGTCTTCTCCCTCAATCGTTGCTGATATTGTCGGTATCAAGTTAGCTAGTTGATTGATTGTTACTGTCTTACGGAAGTCTACTTTTGCCATGATTAATTACCCCTTCGGTTGTTGACGAACTGTTAAATAGAAGTGTTGTTACGTGGTGCAAACTTGGCGAGGATGTCATCCACACCGTCTTTCACATGCGCTCTTGTTGCCTCTGACTCTCGTAGCATCTCAGCATCAACGCCGCGCAATGTAATCCCTAGTTGATCTACTATGTCAGTCAACCTCGTATCATCTGTGAGATTAAACTTCTTGTAGTCATCGCAATACTGTTTGGCTTTCGCCAATGTCCCTTCATATATCTTGCGTTTCTTCTGCTTCAACTCACCATCTTTGCCGGTAAACTCATCGTAGCCACAGCAATGAGATAAACTATCCATGACATCAGCGAGTCTGTCGTACTGCTCCTGCACTATGCCTTGCACGATCTCTTGCGCTTGGCGGTTGTAGTGTGCCGCCATGTCGTCAGCTAAGTCCTGCGCTATCTGACAACGATAGTCTGCCTGAGGAACCTCATAGCGGTAGAGCTTGATGCCGAACTTATGACGCACCTCATCCACCGTTGGATAGTCCCTGCGGTTGAACATATCACCTTGCTTGAACGCCATGTCCGAGACAATGTCGTCATACTTCGCTAAGAACTTTTCTAACAGATCATTGAACGAATCTTGATGCCCAGCGAACTCTTGCATGAACTTGGGTAGCGACACAGCCGGAAGATATGACTGTGATTTGTTCCACCCATACGTTGCGCGAGTCATCCAGTTGTAGATAGTCTGCCGATAGTTGGAAAGCGCTTTGTGTTCCGCATTGTTAGCGAGTAGATTTTTAACGAATCTGCCTGCGCTCTCATCGGCTTTCTTTGATGTAGTAACCTCATTGCTGATCTCACGATCTTGTTTCGTTGCCGACCAGACGTTGACCTCAAGGGTTACTAAAATGCCACTTGTCGCAAGTGACGTAATGTGCTGCGGTTTGCTTAACATAATTGACCTCATTTATTAAATAGAACTTCGTCCGAACCCGACATGTTAATTACTGTCGGGCGCAATTTACTCTCTCACTACACCTATAAGTATAACACAACTTGACATATTGTTCAAGGGCTTTACTCAAGTATTTAAGTTTTAGATGATGTGGAACATCAACATGGCAGCCACAAACCCCACCATTACCGCCATGCCCATCATTACCCAGAGATCAAGATCATCCATAGTTTGCTACCCCCTTCAAAAAGTATTGTATGAGCTATGAAAGCGCCTAGCGACATGAACGCGACGCCACCCAATATCACCGCGCACAATAGAAGCCAATTGTCGTATTTAGTCATTTCCGACTCACTCGCATCAACTTGTCACCGTCATCGTCAAAGACTGTGAACTCATCGTCGTCTGCCTTGATTGTCCACTTGCTCAGTCCGACCATGTGTAAGCACCTTGTTGATCGGTACAGTTGGTCTTCTAGTCTCTTTACTCTTATGTACATTACGATTGCGAATAACCCTAAGCATACCGTTGCTCCCTCATAAAAATTCATGGCAACTCCTTTATCTTGTGTAGATACTCTTCTACCTCTTCATCGGACAAGTGACCCAGTACATCCTCAGTTATGCCTGTCGTATAGCACATCTCAAAGTCATAGTCCCCCAACGTGTTGCCGTTCTTGTCAGTAAAGGTAAGCACAGCCAACTCCCACAGATTATCTTCACCTCCGTAAGAATGCGCCCCCTTGACGACTGACGCTCCGTAGCCGTTCGGGAACCTGTACAACTTCTGCACTCCCTGTATTGCCTCAACAATGCGAACATCATTTGGCTCAATAATATCTAGCGCCATTGCGCCCTCCCTTTTAAATGGTTCAAATAAGCAAATAACTGCTCACGATCAAGATCATTATCAGATAGCCTAAGCATCTGTTTCACATGCCGTAATAGTTTTCTATTCATCGTTTCGTGCCTTCCTTGTATGCTGATTCCACCTCAGTATCATGTCGTTAAAGTTATCTATCTCACTACGCTTGCGTTTGCGCTCGGTGGTGTCATGCCTACCTGCTGCTGACCCTGACTTCTTCGAGTTACGCACGATATGGTTCCGTGGTCTAAGAAATAATGGTGTATCCATCAATACTGTCCTCATAAAATAGAAAAGCAGCCAACCCACTCTTCATACTGATGTTGTTCCTCTAACGCTAACCACCAAGGATGACCCATCCACGAACGCTCGACGCAGATAGTCCCTCGCTGATAGTCTAAATAGTTCACTTCATAACCTTTCATTTAATTAACCCTCCCTTGTTGTTGATGCCCTTCAGGTCATCTAAGTCCGTTATCAGCATGTAGTTGCTCTTGTGCATCGGTGCTATGGTGCGCGAACGCTTGACGGCAAGTGACGCTATCTCCCCACATGGCAAGCAAGTCTTATAGCCCAACGCCCACCGCTCATGAGCCACCGGTGCATCACATATTATGCAAGATCGTGTATGCATTATTTCTCCCATGTCCACAGCGCATCGCCTTCAATGTTATCGAACAAATTTAGCTGGGCGTTAAAACCATCGTCAATTAAAAATTCTCTATACCATATGTCATACATCTCTGGATTATGAGCGTATAGCGTTTCGGGTGGTCGCGAAAGCTTCATTAGAGACAGAATGCGCTTGGCAACGGTTAGGTCTACGCCGTAACGGAAAAATATATCTTCGCGGATGAGTTCATCCGTAGTCATGTCTGGCATGTTTTCGCCATCAATGATGGTTTTGTTTTTTAGCTTGCCCATGATGATGCCCTTTCTTTGTTAGTAACGTAAGCCTGTGTTGTAATCGAGTAGACCAGACAAGTCTTTGTCTTTAAATGCTTGTGCCTCTTTTGCTACTGCGGCAGCAAACTCAAGGTCAGTTATTATTTGGCTACCATGACGTGCTACTAGGTGAGCGATTGCTACATGTAGCTGTCGCATTGCTTCTTGATCCATGATGATGCCCTTTCTTTGTTAGTTGATTGATTCCGGCTGTAGCCGGAACGCTAATTACAGTTGTATGAGGAACGCCTCACCCAACACTTATATTATACTATAAGTTGACATATTAAGCAAGAACTCTGGGTAACTTTGTTCGATAGAGGTTTTGTTCTGATTTGTTCTGGCTGTTCTGGTTTGGCGGGGTTGAATTGGAACAAATTGGAACAAATTTTGACGTAGGTATGCGGGGTTTAGTGATAGTAGGTACTATTTTGTTCCGGTGAAAAAAGGGTGTCGGAACAAACTTTTTGAAAAGCGAAGGGCTGAAAACCGTTGAAAACATTAGAGTATATTATTTTTTATAGATATAAATATATAAATAAAAGTGTGTTCTGTTCCGGTATGGGTATATGGCTCCGCTTGGATTCGATTTTTATTACGCACTTGCCAAACCGTTCGCGCTCGCTGCGTTTTTTCTGTTTTCCGGACATATACCCTAAAATCACTGGAACATTGGAACAATGCTGTAAGTCCTTGATTTTAAAGGGCGAAATCTTGTTCCGTTACGGAACAAACAACTAGTTGTCAGAACAGTTTTTGTCAGGTTTCTGTCAGACTAGACAGGTTCAGCGTCATTTAGTAGAAAATTAAATGATGTAGTGATTCCGGCTACAGCCGGAACGCTAAATAGAGACCACCCTTGCTCAACGCGCGCGCTCTAATTAACAACTGGTTTCAAAACATCGGGCGAAAAAAAACCCCAGACCGTTTCCGGTCTGAGGTCTGAGGTATTACATTCCTAGCTTAGTTTTAAACGCTATGATTGCAGCGTCAAGTTTTTTAGGATCAGGTACAGTCGCATCACCTCGCGCTGTCGCTGTCTTAGCTCTAGTTTTGAAGCTAACCAGTACATCGCCCATCCACTTATCATAGTTGACAGCCTGCTCGCGGGTTTTCTTTTCGCCATTACGATCCTTGATAATCTCGCGGGCTTTCTTTTGCAAGTCTTTGATTCTGTCAGATATATAACTATTACCTGATTTTCGAATCTTAGTCACGATGGCGTGTAAACCCTTGTCAATCTTAACAAGCTGTCCTACTTCATGCTGAGAATAACTATAAGCAAAATCGATACCGATTTTTTTACGCTCGATAATCTTAGCGTCTTTCGGTAATTGATCTACTGGGATATAGTTGCCATCGATAACAGCGTACTCGATAGCAGGATACTTTTCTGAGCGATACTGTAGCAAACCCTGAGTAATCTGTTCTTTCTCTAAGTTTTGCAATTCATCAGGAAAATTCACGCAATTATCCATTAGATAAAGTGCATTTTCTTTTAGTGCATCAGAATTACGACCCGCTTGATAACCACAATCGGCGAGTGACGCCGGTACTACTGAAATGGAATTATCCATTTTTAAACCCCTTACATTAAGATTAAAAGAAAAGATCGGTATCTATCCGATAGAATAGTTATAACTGATACGTAGCTATAAGTCAACGATTCCGGCATAGGACGGAATACTATTTAATGACGCGCTCACGACCGCACTCACGCGCTTAGGCTCGCGCGACAACATAACTGGTTTCAAAAACATGGGCGCAAAAAAAGAGAGAGCCGAAGCTCTCTCTGAACTACTACTGATCGTCTCGCTCGATCCAATGTGCATGGACTACATTAGGAAACCATTCAGTTAACCACTTCTCTTCTGTCATCGACTGACAGATCACACGTCCTGTGCTGCTAGGCTTGTGTGGCTCACGTATACCTAAGATTGTATAAGGTATGCCGCGAACATGTACTACATCACCCACCTCAACCGGAGCGTCGCCGCTCTCGTCATATACTAGTCTCATAGCTATTACCTTTCAGTAATGGGGGCCGAGGCCCCCAGTTGGTTTAGTCACACACGATTTCGTACTTGGTGCGTTCGATCACCTCAGTGCCTACTGCTATCTTGCGGCAGGTAGGACTGTCGTCCTTCACGTAAGCATGTACACATACGCGCCACTCTTCAGTCTCGAACCTGAAGTCTCGGTTCACTGCCACTGCCCAATCTTCAGTAGTGATCTTGCCGTTATCCTTCTCAGTGATCTCAGTCAGATAGCCCAGAGCGTTGACCAACTCGTCCTGCTTGAAGCTGTCAATACTGAACATGCTGACGTAGACAACAGGCTTGCCGCAGTAGACTTCAATGCGGATATTACTCAGACCACCAAGTATATACAGCAGTGGCGCGACCAACTGAGTCAAACGCTTTTGAATCTTGGCAGACTTGAGCAGTGACTTATCACGCTTGACGTCAGCGATACGTGAATCGAGTGAAGCAACAGCAGAGCCGATTACATCGGCGACAGATTTGGAGTTCATGATGAACCTTTCATTGAAGATACTACAGACCGGCACTAATTTCATCCGGTAGAATAGTTATAGCTGATAGTAGGGGCATAAGTAAAGTTTTCCACCCTACCAATCGGCCCCCCATCCCCCAAATCTACAGCTTGGTACCATCCCTCCCCCATACCCCAAGATACGCACAAATAACTCCACCAAATTCCAAATCTCAGAAACCACCCCCCTTCATTTTTGTCCGAAGAATGTATACAAATTTCGCAAAAATTTTTCCAAAACTTAGTTAACAAAATAACAAGCCTTTACAAAGTAGAAATTCGTGTTATAGTCTGCAAATCACATAGGCCACAGGAAGCCCAATGAATGTGATTGTCCCCAATTTAGAAGAAGATATTCCGTTACCATCATCAGCGATGGAAGCGTTACCCGAACTCACTCCGCAACAAGAGATTGAGATGAGGGCTAAGACAATAAAACTCATTTCCGATCTTAATCACGAGCCGATTGAACCAACTCCAGAACACATGGATGTTGCACGTCAAATAGCCAGACAAATGATAGAGAACCCGGCACACCGCCCGGAGTTTGCTAAATACCCTAATGAAGTAATGGCCTACCTTGCAGGTATGGTGGCTCAGTCTAACTGTATGATCGTTGAAGAGTTGTCTGATTTAAAGCTCTACGTGGTCAATAAGCTTGTTGCAGAGATTGAAAATGTCAAAGACCCGAAGGCAAGGATTGCCGCTTTGTCAAAACTAGGTGAGGTAGACGGGGTTGATGCATTTAAGAAGCGTAGCGAGATGACTGTAAAGATACAGAGTATTGAGGAAGTAGAAAAAGAACTTATCGAAACCTTAAATATGCTTGAAGATCAGGTAATGGACGTCGAAGTTAGGGAAATAGGGCAGGGTTTAGGGGCTAACGATGGTGCTTGACACTATAAAACTGTCCGCAAATGACATAAATAAGCTGCGCGCGGCACTACCCACGATGCCTGAGAAGCAAAAAAGGCGTACTGCTGAGCTATTAAAGAAGTATAAAGAGGAAGTAACGCGCGAAGTTAGTAAGGAATCGTTCCTTGATTTCGTAAAACATGTGTATCCGGGCTATAAAGTGGGTCCGCATCACTATAAATTAGCAAAAATCTTTGAAGAAATAGCTGCTGGCAAGAAAAAACGGGTGATTGTGAACATTGCGCCGCGCCACGGCAAGTCGGAACTCATATCTTATCTAGCCCCAGCGTGGTTTTTGGGGAAATATCCTAATAAGAAGGTCATTATGGCCTCACATACTGCCGACTTAGCTGTCCAGTTTGGTAGAAGAGTCCGTAATTTAGTGGGATCGGAGAATTATCATGACATTTTTCCGCAGATTGAGCTACAAGCGGACTCAAAATCCGCGTCGCGGTGGGGAACTAACTTTGGTGGGGAGTATTTCGCCATCGGTGTTGGCGGTGCTTTGGCTGGTCGTGGTGCTGATCTATTTATTATTGACGACCCCCATTCTGAGCAAGAAGCCAAGCTCGGACGACCTGAAGTGTTTCTACCAGCATGGGAATGGTTTCAGAGCGGGCCTATCCAGCGTCTCATGCCGGGCGGCGCAATTATTGTAGTGATGACTAGATGGTCAAAACTTGACTTGACCGGACAGATTGTTACGCAGATGGAGAGAAATGAAGATGTTGATCCGTGGGAAGTTGTACAGTTTCCTGCAATTGATGAGAATGACCAACCGCTCTGGCCTGAGTTCTGGCCTATCGAAGAATTGTTGGCAAAAAAAGCATCACTGGATATTCGATACTGGAATGCTCAGTACATGCAGGAGCCAACATCAGAAGAAGGAGCGTTAATAAAGCGCGATTGGTGGCAGATGTGGGATTCAGATAACCCACCGCCGTGTGAATTTACCATTATGAGCTTGGACGCTGCACAAGAAACGAACAATAGAGCCGACTTTAACGCGTTAACTACGTGGGGCGTGTTCTTCAACGAAGAAGTAAATAACTACAACATCATACTGTTGAACTCTATTAAGAAGCGTATGGAGTTCCCAGACCTTAAAGCTCTTGTACTAGAAGAATATAGGGAGTGGCAACCAGATGCATTCATTGTGGAGAAAAAATCAAACGGCGCGGCTTTATACCAAGAGCTACGGAGAATGGGAGTGCCAATCGGAGAGTTTACCCCCGGTAAAGGTAATGACAAGACAAGCCGCGTTAACGCTGTTAGCGATCTGTTCCGCTCTGGCATTGTGTGGGCACCCCATAGGCGCTGGGCGATGGAGGTTATTGAAGAGTGCAACGACTTTCCTAGTGGTATCAACGACGACTTAGTTGACTCAACGACACTAGCATTGATGAGGTTTAGGCAAGGCGGGTTTATACGTCTGCCAAGTGATGAGCCAGATGAGATTCAGTTGTTTAAATCTAAGCGCAGAAAGGCGTACTACTGATGACTATTTATATATTTAAGGATATTTCACTATGAGTATTGACAAAGCGCTTTATGCAGCGCCGCAGGGCATTATGGACGACGAACCTGATCTGGAGATTGAGATTGAAGACCCAGAGGCCGTGCGTATTATAACGGACGGGTTAGAGATTGATATTGAGCCACAAGACATGGGTGATGAGGAGTTTGAGGCTAACTTAGCTGAATATATCCCAGACTCTGTGCTGTCGTTAATAGCCAACGACTTAATTGATGCATATGAAGAGGACGTGTCTTCGCGCAAAGATTGGATACAGACGTATGTAGATGGCCTTGATCTTTTAGGGATGAAACTTGATGAACGAACAGAACCGTGGGCGGGTGCTTGTGGTGTTACACATCCCTTACTCTCTGAGGCGCTTGTTAAGTTCCAAAGCGAGACGATCATGGAAACATTCCCTGCGGCTGGGCCTGTTAAAACAAAGATCATTGGCAAAGAAACGACGGCAAAGAAGGAAGCAGCGAGCCGGGTTCAAGAGGATATGAATTACCGCTTGACAGAAGAGATGCCTGAGTATCGTCCAGAGCATGAGCGCATGTTGTGGGGCTTGGGTTTATCTGGTAATGCATTTAAAAAAGTGTATTTTGACCCGTCGTTAAACCGTCAAGTGTCTATTTACGTGCCAGCTGAAGACGTAGTAGTACCTTACGGCGCGTCGTCGTTAAAAACATGCGAGCGCGTTACACATGTGATGAGGAAAACTGAGAATGAATTACGAAAGCTTCAAGTATCGGGCTTTTACCTCGATTGCGATCTTGGCGACCCGGTTAATACTATCGAAGAGGTTGAGAAAAAGATTGCAGAGAAACTTGGCTTCAGAGCGGTTACTGATGACCGATATCGCATACTTGAGATGCATGTTGATGTCGACTTACCCGGCTACGAGGATGTTGACGAGGATGGAGAAGAGACGGGCATCGCGTTGCCGTATATCATTACCATTGAAAAACATACGCAGACAGTTTTAGCTATACGTCGGAATTGGAAACCCGATGACAAAACCAAACAAAAGCGCAACCACTTCGTACACTACGGCTACGTCCCGGGCTTTGGGTTCTACTACTTCGGCCTTATTCATCTTATCGGAGCTTTTGCAAAGTCCGGCACGTCCATTTTGCGTCAACTCGTTGATGCAGGTACCCTCTCCAATCTTCCGGGTGGGCTTAAAGCTAGAGGACTACGAATCAAAGGAGACGACACACCAATCTCTCCGGGTGAATTTAGAGACGTAGATATACCTAGCGGCAGCGTCAAAGACAACATTATGATGTTGCCATACAAAGAGCCTTCGCAAGTTCTTGCTGGTTTGATGAACCAGATTATTGAAGAAGGTAAAGTGTTTGCAAACATGGCTGACTTAAAAGTTAGTGATATGTCTGCACAGAGTCCTGTTGGTACAACGCTGGCTATTCTTGAGAGAACTTTAAAGATTATGTCGGCTGTGCAAGCAAGGATTCACTACGCTATGCACGAAGAGTTTCGTCTATTAAAAGGCATTATTCGCGACTTTACTCCAGACGAGTACAGCTACGAGCCAGACTACGGCAACCGTCGCGCAAAGCAAAGTGACTATGACCAAGTAGATGTGATTCCTGTCAGCGACCCTAACGCTGCAACGATGAGTCAAAAGGTTGTTCAGTATCAAGCGGTATTGCAGTTAGCGCAGTCAGCGCCTCAGATATACGACCTACCTGTTTTACATCGTCAGATGATTGAGGTCTTAGGTGTTAAGAACGCGGCTAAATTAGTACCGATGCAAGACGATAGGAAACCCCGCGATCCTGTTACAGAAAACATGGACTTGTTGCGTGGCAAACCTGTCAAAGCGTTTGCGTATCAAGATCATAGGGCACACATAGCTGTACACGCATCAGCTAAAAATGACCCACAAGTGCAAGCGTTAGTTGGACAAAACCCACAGATAGCGCAGCAGTTAGTGGCAGCTATGGACGCTCATATTAATGAGCACGCAGCGTTTGAGTATAGGAACCAGATTGAACAAGCCATCGGTATGGAGATACCGAGTTTTGAAGAGGGTAACGAGGACGATCAAGAAGAAATTTCTCAAGAGATGGAGCTTGAGATTTCTCGTCGCGCAGCTATGGCGAGCCAGCAAATCTTGCAACAACACATGCAAGAAGCTCAAGCGCAACAGAACCAGCAACAGATGCAAGACCCAATTATTCAGATGCAGATGCAAGAACTACAGATTAAACAAGCTGAGGTTCAGCGCAAGATTGCTAAAGATAAGCTCGACGCAGCCGCGAAAGACAAACAATTGCAGGTTGAAATGGAGCGCATCAACGCACAGAAAGAGATTGCCGGAGCAAATATGGCAATGAAACACACAGCTGATAAATCTCGCAATGACACACAAATGGAGATAGAAGGCTTCCGTCAAGGTATGGACTTACACAAGATGAAGTTAAAACCAAAATCAACACCACCGAAGGATAAACCAAATGAACGCGATAGAAGCGGCAATTAAAGAATTAAGGGAGCGTCGAGTACAACTATCCGACGCAGTAGCTGACAGAGCGGCTAAAACCTTTGATGAGTATCAATTTATGTGTGGTGAAATACGAGGACTCACTGCCATAGAGTCGTATCTTTTAAACCTCGCAAAACGAATGGAGCAAAATGATGACTGAACTAGTAATCGCTACAGAAAGCGGTGAAGTTCCGCAAGATGCCGAAGATAAAGCAAAACAACTGCCACAACCTTCTGGCTACCACATACTAGTAACCATACCGGAAATTGATGACAAGTACGACAGCGGTCTAGCAAAAGCCGGTACAACAATGCACTACGAGGAAGTCCTTAGCACGGTCTTTTTTGTCGTGAAATTAGGTCCTGAGGCATATAAAGGCGACAGATTTAAAACTGGCCCTTGGTGCAAAGAAGGCGATTTTATTCTCGCGCGTCCGAACAGCGGCACTCGTTTGAAGATTCATGGTAAGGAATTCCGTCTTATTAATGATGACTCAGTAGAGGCTGTTGTCCAAGACCCGCGCGGTATTTCACGAGCATAAGGAGACACCATGCCTGAATTTGAAAAAACTGAGTATAAGTTCCCTGATGAGCTAGAGACAGAGATGTCCCGTCCTGAAGATGAGGAAGAGGAGTTTACTGTTGAAATTGAGGACGACACTCCCCCAGAAGACCGTAATAAGGAACCCCTCCCGGTTGATATTGTTAATGCTTTGGAAAAACCCGAGGATGGTGGCGAGTATCCAGAAGATGTAATTAACAAATTTAAACAGTACAAACGGGCTTGGCATGACGAACGCCGCGCTAAAGAAGCCGCTTACCTAGAGCAAGAAGAAGCTTTACGTATAGCCAAGAATATTCTTGAGGAAAATAAAAAACTTAAGGCTACTCTGGCTTCTGGAGAGCAAGCCTACGCTTCAACCGTGCAGGAATCGGCTGAAAATGAGGTTGAAATGGCTAAACGGGAGTACCGTGAAGCCTATGACAGCGGGGATTCAGAGAAGCTAGCAGAGGCACAATTTAAGCTAACTAATGCTAGTTTAAAGTTAGACAGAGCAAAAAATTTCAAACCCTCTGTACAAATCGACGAAAATGAGGTACAACTGCCGCAAAGATCACAAGCTGACAACAGACAGCAGCAAGTTGATCCAAAGTTTGCATCATGGCAGCGTCGAAACTCGAATTGGTTCAACAAAGACGAGGAGATGACTGAGGCAGCCAAAGGCTTGCACATGAAACTGCAACGTGAGTACGGCCCCGAATATATTGGTACTGACGATTATTACGAACGGATTGACAAAACAATCCGCAAGCGGTTTCCAGAAGCCTTCCAAATAGACGCTGACAAAGACGCGTCAGAGTCGCCCAAACAGGCGACTGCTAAAAAACCTAGTACGGTCGTAGCTTCAGCTAAGCGGAGCACGGCTCCGAAGAGTATTAAGTTATCGGCTACCCAAGCTGCGCTAGCTAAGAAATTTAAACTCACACCGGAGCAGTATGCTCGCGAAGTCCTCAAATTGGAGAACAGATAATGGCTGAAAATCGACTTACTCGTGAATTAGAAACCCGTGCACAAGTTTCATTGCAGGAACGCCCTAAGCAGTGGGCACCAGCAGAGCTGCTACCTGAACCAGATAAGCAGCCGGGTTTTAGCTATAGATGGATTCGTGTCTCAACATTAAATAATGCTGACCCACGGAACTTATCAGGCAAGCTACGCGAAGGTTGGGAACCTGTAAAGGTTACGGAGCAACCTAAGTTTCAACTGCTAATCGACCCAGCTAGTCGCTTTAGTGACAGTATTGAGGTTGGTGGATTATTGTTGTGTAAGACCCCGACTGAATTTGTTGAGCAGCGTAATAAACATTACGAAGACCAAACTCAGGCGCAAACTCTTGCAGTAGATAATAGTTTTATGCGTGAAAACGACCCCCGTATGCCTCTGTTCACTGAGCGGAAGTCATCGACGTCGTTTGGTAAAGGTTAATTTAAAACTTTTTTGGAGTAAATTATGGCATATCCTGTTGTAGATGCCCCTTACGGGCTACAGCCGGTCAATTTGATCGGAGGTCAGGTATTTGCGGGTTCTACT
>Ga0181356_1000037_pt1 | contig 46729 bp, 58 predicted proteins | sample Fa13VDMM110SN_FD_130104 | JGI IMG/M metagenome (GOLD analysis project Ga0181356, IMG submission 130104) | Freshwater viral communities from Lake Michigan, USA - Fa13.VD.MM110.S.N | ecosystem: Environmental > Aquatic > Freshwater > Lake | place: USA: Michigan | collected 2013-09-24 | reverse complement strand
ATTTCCACGAGATGAAAACCCAGTGTTATCTTCACCTTTGGCGTTCAAATACAAAGCAATGTTGTTTTGCTTGGCTATTTGTTCAATAGTGTAAGTTTGTTGTTTATTGTTTGTCATTTCCGTATGCTTCGTTGTACATCTTTATGGCTTTTTCAAATACCTTTTGTCTTGCCTTGAAATACTCAACACTTTCAAAATGATATATTTTATTAATCATTTCAAGTTGTTCAAGGAACCACTCAACTGTCGTTTGTTGTTTATTGTTTGTCATTTCTGTTCTTTTATTTTAGTAATGTAAGTTGGATCAGTTGCATACACACCGTTGATGTTCTGCAAATATCGATCTTGAATGTGAATGTAGCATTTAATATTATCCTCATATGTTTTATACTTGGCGTACACCCCGTGTTTACCAGAAACATATTTGCATTTGTGATGAGTGATGCCGAACATATTCTTGGCTTGCTTTCCTACATTGCTTTTTCCAAGATTTGATTCTAATCTCGCCTGGGCCACAGCCACATTGGCTAGAACGCAACCGTTGTCGTGCAAACATTTAACAATTGCCTCTTCAGACAATTCAATATCTTGCTGTTCTGTAGGGTGAATATATTTATACACAACTTTAAAAGTTGGTGTAGTTGTAAGTAATTTCACCAATAAGTATACAATTGATAACATCAAGAGTACAATTAGTATTTTCCCCCAAGGTTTCTTAGGTCGGGGGATTAAATTAAGGTCTGAGTCCAAATAGTAATTCATATAATTTGTTATAAAGGGTTACAATAATATATATTTATTTTTAAAATTCCAAGTTATTGATTGGGGTGTTCGATGATATGATCGATATAAAGTATCGACAAGATTGCTGCGAGCATCATTACTATGATGTATAACACCCAAACTATCAATGCGATAGAGCGTAAAAACTTCTTCATATAATAAGATTATCTTTCTCAAAGTTCCAAGTTTTTATTGCAGCTTTCCAATTCTTCATCTTGTTTTTTCCAATCATCCAATTCTTAGATTCATAAAAGTTCCAAAACTTTTCGCCTTGTTCCATAGGATGTCGGACCTTGAGTCTTTGTAGTTCAAGCCATACATCATTCAGAGTAGGTGGTTGAAATCGTTTAGAGGTAGGAGCATTCAAATTATCGAATGCCTCGATTAAGGTTTCGTTGAACCGCCACGAAGGGTTGGCCTTATCTAGCAGATAATTCAACAGTATTTGTATTTCTTTGCTCATAAGTTTTAATTACATTGTTGATGAATTCATATTGAGTTTGGTATTCTTCTGGGGTCTCTAACCATTTTTTAGATCTGGATAGCGATTGAATTATTGTGGCGTGTCCTTTGAGGCCCACCAATCTAGAAATATTTTGTAAAGTAATCTTAGCATAGTTGTAGAGCATATAAATATAGATGTGTCGTATAAAAACTTCATCATTCATACGGGTTCTACGCACCTCCCATAACTCACGGGGTACACCAAATTCTTCCTCAATTATTTCCACAATTTTATTCTTAGCATTTGTTTGCTGTTTGGTTTCAATGTATATCATATATATTATTTTTTAGTATTTTTTGAATTGTACTTGCATGAAATTTTCCATTTTTACTACCCGTATGTCCCATCATATTAATCATTTGAGCAATGGTGCGTAATGATAAACCTTGATTGTGATATACTTTGATTTGATCAACAATTTGATATGCCTTTGGGTCTCGGACCAATTTACCATCCTCATTCTTAAATCCCAGGGGAGGATATGCACAATAGACTTTCATTGTCTTCTTAAGATTTATTTTAACGGATCGTGTGTACTCTCCGGTGACATCGCTTTGGTACTCGGCAAACACGGCCATCAGATTTCGCATAGCCTTACCGGATGATCCGCTCATCTCAGGTTCTTCTATAGAGTAGAACTTAACCTTCTTTTTTTCTAGGATGTCCATATGATTCAAGAAGTCACGGAGATTACGAGCAAATCGTGTGGAGTGCCAAACAATGACAGCGTTTACATCACCCTTTTTTAGTCGATTAAACATCTCTTGGAATGCTGGTCGGTTAGTATTTTTTCCACTAAAGCCAGCATCCTCATAAATATTTTCCAGTATAAATCCTTTGCGTTCAGCAAATTCTTTGATGCGTGCTACTTGGTTGTCCAAGGATGTACCTTTTTCTGCTTGCATATCCGTACTCACCCGGATGTAGCCAATTGCTTTCATATGATTCTTTTTCTTTTAATAAGTTTGACAATAAGTTCTTGTTTGGTAATACCTTTAATCACACAATACTCATTGAGGTACGGCATCAAATGGTCCTTAACCGGAATACTAATTTTCTGATGGTCCACTTGTTTGATTAAATCTCTCGATATAAGAAATCGTTCGGATCGTATACGATTTTCCAAAATAATAGAGAGATAGTCAAGAGCTTTTTTAGAATTGCTATGCTGTGCGATAAATTCATCATAGACTTCTTTAGGGATATATGCATCAATCGATTTCATCTAAGTAAATAATTTCTTGTTCAACTCTATCATAGATATCATCTGCTTCAAATATCCACGCATATTTTATAGCCTCCTGAAGGTCATCGAAGTAGAGGTCGGCTGTCCAACAATAGAAGGATTCTTCTGCATCCACCTCAAAGTATAGTGAATCTTTGGAGATGGTAGATGAGTGTTGGTTGATGAATTCTAAGGTATCCTCTATTTCATCCTCCAAGGAGATTAGAAATTCTTCTACGGATGTATCACCGATTGGTTCATTCCATCCGATTAAAGGAACTAGGTATCTCGGAGGATTAGTGCCATAGTGAAAGGGGTTGTATACAACAGTCCCTCTGTTTTTTAGTTTGTCTGCTATTAATGAGTACATTCTACTATCTCCTTACATAATTGTTGTGGGACTTGTGATCTGAGGTAAGAACCTTTCAGGCCTTGAGTACCGGTTCTGCTACCACGGGGGGCAGAGATGTGGCAAGACATTCCGTTACTACAGGCTGGGCGTGGTTGCCATTGGTAGTTATTGGTCCAAATATCTGTAGGTTTCATACGGGTATCGCCATACTGACAATAGGTGACGGTATTACGGATGTGGAGTATCTTACCCCATACATCCATCTTACGCATCATACCTCTTGGATTCTCAATGTACCATATTAGATTGGGGTTCAATTGCATATAGTGTTCGATGATGCTGATTGTTTTCTTGAGGATTTGTAAGCCCATAATAGCATCTTGTGTTTTGGGTCTCCGATCTAATGTCCAATGCTTACCTATAGAGGCAACAGAGAATGTAGTACACGGAGGTGAGGCCCAAATCATATCCGGGATGAAGGATACTTTATCGGTATCGAATTGATTGATATCAACGGCATAATCAATGCCATCAAACGGTGTCCAATCTGAGGAGAATACCTCGTGACCTAACTCATCGCATACCTTACCGATACTGCGAGAACCTGCGAATAATTCTAATACTTTCATGTCTGTTTTATTTGTTTAGGTAAATAGTTTGTACTTTATTTCTACTGAACTCTCCCCATTTATTTGTGTACTCTTTAAGGACAATCTCGAAGATGTAGTCATCAATAGATTCCACATGGTATTTGCCTGATGCCATTTTCTGTAGTGCATTGATAATCTTGCGAGAATTATGCTCCAAGGTGTGGTAATTACCACCACATCCACAGCGACAGCAGTTACCTCTGCCCTCATACATCTGGTCAATTTGACCTAAGGAAAAAGTAATCTCCTTTGGTTTTTGTACTCCCAATTCAGGAGAGTGCATTGGTGTATGTGTTATCTTAAATTCCATAAGTGCCATCGATTATTTTAATTTCAGCTTTTAGATTAACTATTTCTTTTTCCAACTTCTCGATGCGTTCTATTACTTCGGCTTTCTTGTTGTATATTTTTATCCAACTCCAAATGGCATCATCAATAACCTTAACTTGCTCATCCCAATATGGCGATGGAAAGAAGAACTCTGATGAGTACAAGTCATCTCCTTGTTTGTCAAGTTCACGAATAACGAACGATGTGATTCCTTGATTGTGAGTAGTGAGGAAGTGGAGGTCGATGTCTCCAAGTCCTTGTGAGTAATTAACAGATACCAAAGAAACATCTTTAATGGTTAGATAGATGTTGCGATCTGATTCTTCTACTTGTGCAATAATTTGGTGTATCATATTTTTTTTTATTTAGTCTTTATAAATTCCAATAACGCCAGGGTTAACCCACTGAGCAAAGTAGCCACTCTTTTCAAGGAAGGCTGTTAGTTCTGTACTTACACCTAGATCGTAGTGGGTGTAGTTCTCTGTCCAATAATTGAACATATCGTATCCACGAGAGTCCATCACCGGCTCCTCTGCTGAGACAGAGAAACAATCCGGTGAGTTCTCAGTCCATCCGTTGCCATCGGCAAAGATTAACATTTTAGGATATTTTTGGAGGAGTTGTTCGATGAGTGTTGTTTTTTTCATAGGTCTATAACATGAGGTTCGGTGTAATAAAAGAATTGAAATTGTGGTAATGCAGTTTCTAAGGCTCTGAGGTAATCATCGTGATCAAACCATTGGTCTTCTTCTCGTTCTGCTTTTACCATAGGTTCTAGTACTCTCTCGATAGCATCATCAGGTGCATCAGTTACAAGGAGCATATCCTCCTCATCGTAAGCGGTCGTTTTAATTTGATATAAGTTCATAGTTTATTGTTCGGTTAGATTAAAGATTATTTTAGACATATTTTTTGGCTTGGTATTACTAACAGATATTACATCTCTAGCCCAAGAACCAATTAAATCATTATGTTCTGTGCGATAGTCTCCACCCCCTCTGCCATTACCTTCACAAGTCATAAGAGGCAAAGGATGAATTTTCCACCCATCAACTTCTGGTATTTCTTTTTTGTCTATGAATAAACCTTTTGAGTGATTAACAACATAACGATAGAAGTTTTCTTTGACCCATGGGCGAACCTTAGTCGAGTCCAAGCATCGATCGTGTACATTGGTCTTGCGTCTTTTACATTGATCAGCATAATCACCAGCCCATACGACTCTTTGGGGTGTCTCATCTAATAGAGTTTCAAAGGTTAATACGAATGGATTTTTAATCCAAGAGTGTTCCATTAGTTTTAATCCACTAGCATAATCGTGTGAATACATCCAATGTTTAATTGTTGTTTTGTTGTCATTCAAGATGACTGCATAATAATATTGTCCCATAGTTATTTTTATTTAGTTTAAGTTATATTGTGTTAAGAAACTTTCGGGTACGGGCTGGTTGGTGTCATAGTCATAGTAGTAACCTTCGTCAGCCCCCTCATTGAAATGGGTCTCAGATATTGGGAACAGCAGTTGCGTGATAGTTCCATCTTCTGTTTCGATATCAGTAGAGTGCCATGTAGGTGCATCGTATTCTGTGCGTTCAATACATTCGCCATCTTCGAATACAAACTCACCACCCCATCCTTGCTCTTCTTCATAGGCTAAGACGAATGTAGGGAAGTCAACTGCTATCTCTGTAAGCAGAGAGATATCGAATAGATTCCAAGCGGTAGAGAAGCGTAGGTTACCACCGTCAATGTCGTGGTCATAACATCCCCACTTAGTACCCCAATTGTTGTAAGCCCAATCGTACCAATTGTCTGTGCCATACTTCTCAATCAATGCTTTCTGCATCTTCTTGGTGATGGGCTTAGGTTCGTGATACCAAGGCTGAGTCCGATCGATCTTCTCGTTCTCCTTTATTTGTTTGTCGTACTCCTTCTGAGTCACAACACGACAAGGAGATGTCGTGTCACGCATATCATCGGGCATTGGGCGGTAGTGACCACAGAATCCATTAAGAGTCTCGGCAATTGTGTGTAGTTTTTCTGTCTGCTCTGCGGTTAATTCAGCAGGGATGAAGTGGTAATAAACATGGTTTGGCATAGTCTTATTTTTTGTTTTTAAAGTATGATACAATAGTTTCTGCCCAATAGTGGGTAGTGTATTGGGATAAGTATTCGTAAGTTTCTTGGATACCATATGTGAATCTCCAAAGAATAACTTCTTTAGTATCCCAATCAATAATCTTGATGTTGTAAGTGTCATCACGAAGAGCTTTCTTACTGATGATCTTTTGAACTTTGATGATACCACCTACGGCAGATTCACCAATTTTGAATGTCTTTATCATTTTACGATTTGTTTGTTAACTCTGATTAATGTTTGAAGATTGATAAGGCGATAGTTCTTTTCTTTTAAGTCCCATACAGTTGCATAACCCAATTCACTTGCGTTGTAACTTTTGGGTTTAGCATCGGGCTTGAGACCTTTCTTTACACCGGCCCTGGCGGTGATGAATCTGATTGTGCCGTCTTTCTTAGTGAATTCGGCTGAGAAGAATTTGTTACTCTTGATAATTGCGATTGCTTGTTTTTTGTTCATATCTATTATGTTGTTAGTGTGTGCAAAGATAGTATTTAATTTTATATTTTAGTATAATTAGAAATTATTTTGTTAAAATGTATGTTGAGTATTGGTCGGCTATGGCATCGGCTATACCTTGGAAGGTCTTGTTACGAATTTTCTGTCGTTCGTATGCAGTCTTACCTTTCAAGGCATCCATATACCATTGTGCTTGGCGTTTAACCTTGCCGGTTTTCTTATCAGTCCATTCAAAGAATTCACCTTTGTCAACGATATTGGTACTGATGAGTGAAGGCAGATCTTTTAACCATAGGCAAGTAGACTTTTGGAATGGGTCTCCGAACTGCCAAGGTTGAATGATTTGGTCGGGCTTACGAAAGATAGAGGACATAACCCCAATAGGATTCTCTACACATATGTGTGGTATGTTAGCGTTCATAAGTTCCATAAAGAAGTCAACACCATCTTGTCTGTCTTGAATACGAGTAGGGAATCTCTCAGCGTATTCGGGCTTGAACCATCTATTTCCAGCCAAGGTAAGGTAGGTACATGGTGGGTGAGCGATGAGCAAGTCCCATTGGTATGCTGTTAGTAAATTACGCACATCACCTCTGTAATGGTAAGGCGAATCGTCATCTGATGGCTCAAGGTCACAAGAGAAAGCATTGTGACCAAGTTTACGGAAGGCATTGCGAACAGTACCACTGAACTCGCAAGCGATTAATACATTAAGTTGTCTCATAGTTTATCTATTAGTTTGATGATTTGTTCGGGCGTTTCCATTACTTCAAAGCCCCCGTTATTGTGTGTGGTTACTCCAACTCTTGTATGCTCTTCGATTGGTTTACTATATTTTGTGTCTGTGTAGGGTACTCGATAGCAATGACCAATGTGATTAGGGTTAATATAGACAAATTCTTTTCTGTCTGCGAAGGTTAGTTTGATTAGTTTCATGATAGGGTTAGTTGTTGTTCTATTTGGTAAGGTGTTTCTTTTACATAGATTTCCATGTATTGTGGATGAGCCCAACTGATTGCAGTTACAAACATTTCAAAGTTATCTTCATAGTGTTCGCTGAATACTCTGATGTGCTGAGGATTTACATACAAGTAATCTTCTTTTAGTTCGCCTTGTATAGTAAGGTGTACTCTAGTTAATTTTAGGTAGGTCATAAGTTTTCGTTGATGAGTGAATTGATGTCATTTACTGCGTGGTCAATTTCGTTTCGTTCGGATCCACCCTCTTCGATTTCGCTGAGGGCTAAGTAGTAAAGTTCTTTGATTTGGTTTCTCTTGTCAGCATCTGTAGGGAATGCTCCCATTATGTTGACTACCCATTGGTAAAATTCTTCTGTGTTCATACTTTTGCTATTGTTGGTTTGTCTGATTTGATTGGTGCAATGATTACATTTTTTTCGAGGATGATAAGGTCTTCGTGTTTAGTTCGCCAATTTTTTGTATAGGAATCAATTAATTGTAGTGCTTCTTCTCTTTGGGTCTCAGATAAGAAAGAAGAGAAGTGAGCAAAGTGAGAGAGGGCATCACCGATGTTCTGATACCATTGGAATGCGATTACTTGCGAGTCCCAAGAGACTTGTGTTTTAGATAGGTTTATCATATGTTTTTAGGTGGATATAATTTGGTTAAGTGTTCTTTGATTTCTTTCTTCTGTCGTTCAAGGTCATCTAATTCTGCTTGACTAAATACATACCCCGGTGTGATAGCGTTTGGATCGTCTAAATTGTTCCAAGTCTTATCACCTTTGCGGAGTTGTACTTTGAGGTTGATTTCTTTGGATAAGGCGATTGCTTCATCCAAATTAGTTAGGTACTCACCATAGACATACAAGCGATGCCAATCTTGTGAGTACCCCATAGTTCGTTCTACATATTCCATATTAGTGTTCGAGAATGATTACTGATTTGCTACCCTTACCCATAGTGCCAGAGCATAGTCCACACTTGGAGCAATTAGATTTGAAGCCCATTTCCTCAGAGGCGGGGCAAGATATGAATTGTGCAATGGGTATGGGTGATGCAACGAAAGACCGATACCCGATGAGTGAAGCTACTGTTTCCTCATATTCAGTGTGCGTTGAAGCCATAAAGTATGGGGCGTATTCGGGTTTCTTACGCCATTGGTGTGTGTATCCCGTCCAAGATTTCGCACCCTTGATAATGTTTCCCACCAAGTCAACGGGCATTAGAGATGGCTCACCATATGTACCAAATCGTACATACTTATTTTCGCATAGCCCTACAATTTGCATATGAATCTTGGCATCTATGTCGGGTATGTCATCAAAGGACTCGTGTAGTTTGCCGATCGATCGGAGCGAGGATAGGAATCCGCTATACTGCATCATCTTGTGAGTATAGCAAGCGGATAACTGAGCCCCATTACTGACAGCAAATGGGCAGTCCATACATACTTTGCCATCGTGTGAGAAGAATTCTCGCATAGATGTCTTCCCCTGGGCAACCTCGTACTGCTCCCTACTGAAGTGGTAGGTCTGTACAATTTTCTCCTTGGGCATCGCAATCTTTTTGTTGGATGTTGCACCCATAGTGATGATGGTGACGGTGTCACCTTGGCGGTAGATAATTCTTTTAGACATATTTTTTTTATATTCTTGTGGTGTTGTACTCGTACACTAAGGCTTCAAGTTGTAGCATATCCATCCACTCTCCGTGTTTGCCTATGGTATCTTGTGTTTCTGTAGGGTACTCACTATAGTTTTCTCGGACATAAGTCACGCCTATTCGATCGGCCCATTCATACAGTTCTTCGAGTGATTCGATAGGGGTCTCGCAGTGGTATGTGATTTCGTCAATAATTACATCGTATAACATAGGGTCTCAGATTAATAAACTAATTCAACAACATCGATTAACTTACCATCCCAATACGCACCATTGAGATACCATAGACCTTTGCTTTGTCTGATTGATACATTTGGTATAGCATTGAGGCGTTCTTTGGTTGTCTGTGAGAACCATCCACAATTTGTAATACTAAGTGTGCGGTCTGGATCATTGTATAGGTAGGCAATTTCATTACCAAACAACTTGAGGATTGTGACATTGGGTAGGACAACTACTTCGGTGTTGTCTCGTTTGAACGGTTTTGCATTCATAAATGCAGTGACAGATTTTTGAGTTATTAGTTTCATAAGTTTTTAGTTTAGTTTAATTAAGGCAATAGTCATTAATAACAGAGATGACGGAAAGAAAATCTTTTGATGTAAAGAATCCATCACGAGTACGGACATAGTACATACCATCCATATCTCGGTAACTATAGTATGAATGGTCTCCGATTTGTAGATGTTGTATGCTGTCTACATCATCTAGGGTTTTGGGGTCATTGCAGTCAATACCGAATACCCAAATACAACTAAGGTTGTGGTCATTTTGCCCAATCAAATCAAGGGGACGAAAGGTCGTGATTTTAATGTTGTATATCATTTTTTGTAGGTTTTACTTTGGTGTTAAAATATTTGCGGATCGCAACAATGTTTTCCTCGTCATACCATATCTCAGAGATGGTCATTGCATCATCTAAACTTACTAGTAATATGTCTCGGTCGAATTCGATTTCGTATTGCTCACCTTTACGGACTGCAAAGATTTCGTAGATGTCACCATAAGGATAGATGATAATAACTTCATCTGCATTCCAAAGGTTAACTGAGTCGGCATACACTGAGGATACAGCGTGACGGGTTACATAGGTTTTCATATAAGGTTTGTGTTGTGTTGGTTACATAAACATAAGTGCCAAATTACTTCGTCCAAGTCTTTAAAGAATTCGAACTTATCAATTGCTCCGTACTCTTCGTCTCGAATCATCATAAATTTGGTAGTCAGTTCGCCATCGTTTGTCCAAGAATTAGGTAGGAATAGAATGGCGGGCTTGATTGACTTACCCGAAATTTCGACTGATGGGCAAGTGTCGTTTGAATAACTGACATCTGTCAGTGTGTAAGGTAGGTCGTGACTTTCGATTTGGTCGGCAAGGGTTGACAAGACAAAGTCTTTGTAAGCACCCCAATAAAATTGCTGTGTTTTCATAATTGCTCCTATGGTCTGACTTGAACAGACGGCAACCCTATGGCATAGGACGGTGGGACTCCCTCTGATGAGTGAGCTCCAGCCTGGATCTAACTAAAAAAAGAAAAACCCCATCTTGTGAATGGGGCTCAGATAATAGATTTACTATTTAATTAATTAACAGCCATAAGCATCTCTTCGGCTTGCTTGATAACCTCATCGGTATCAGTAACCCCCATACGCTGTGCTAAGGCCACAAGATTCTCGAAACGCATTTCGAACTTGCCACGCCCCTTAGGTGTGTTGATTAATTTAAGGGTTGTCTGTGCTTGCGTAGTGCACTGAGTAGTACAGAATGAGATTTTACCATCGACAACAAAGGAGATTTTGAAAGGCTCGCTTGCCTTGAAACCCTTTGCACCGATTACTCGCATAGTGTTGTAGTAGTCAAAGAAACGATAAACGAGGGCTCGCCTCACTTTTGCGTTGTCTTTGGTGTTGTTGGTGGTTAAGTCAAATTGGATTGATGACTCGTGATTCTCGATTTTGATTGTTGTGTTTTTCATATATTAAAGGTTGGCTACCGATGGTCTGACACGACAGACTGCACCCCATAGGTCAAAGGCTACGGATGGCATCGATAGTTTGAGTGCACCTTATTTTTTCGGTTTCTCACCCTTAAGGGGCGGTTGAACCTAAGTAGTATGATTGCGAGGGTTTAATCCCTTGACTTACACGCCCTCGGTTTTCTCTCCAAGAACTTACATACGCCTCATTGACTTGGTCACGAGAGGCTCGCCAGCCCACTATGTAGGGTTAGGTCTCACAAAGGGCATAGTTCTTCCACTGCCCGATTAGATGGCACTGTCCAGTAAAGTAGACAGATAACTTTTTGCTGTGTGTAATAAATTACTTATGCAAGCAAAAAGTGTTTTTTTGTGTGTGTGTTTATCGTTTGTGTATGTCTGTTTCGTGTTGTCGTTATGTTGTTTCGACATTACAAAGATTGGGGTAATAATCGGAATAAAAAAATCGATGTAAGTTGTTGATTATCAATGAGTTACAACAAAATTGATAAATGTAAGTTGTTGATTATCAATGAATTAACTATCTTATTTAGAATCATTATAAATGTTAAAAAAAGTTAAAAAAAAATCTTAAGTTGTTGAAATTCAATAAGTTACAAAATGAAAATAATTTTATCGGTTCAATGTTCGTTTAAACAAATATCAAAAAAATCAATGTTAAATTCACGAAAATAAATTTGGAAATATGAAAGAAAAACCGTTTGCGTGCGTACGCAAGCGTATGCGTGAGCGTGTGTGCAAGCGTTATGCTTGGGCGTAATGTAAGCGAAGCGAAGCAAAGAAAAAAATATTCGATGAAATTTAGAATGGTTCTAAATAACAAATAAATTTTGAAATGTGAATCGAAAGCTCTATGCGTGTGCGTGTATGCGTGCGATCCTGGGCGAGCGTGTGTGCGTAGGCGAATGCGTGCGTGCAAGCGTGCAAGCGTACACACTCGAGCGAGCGTGTACGCCAAAGGGGATTTTTTTTGCGATTTAATTCCCTTCGGGAATTAAGCCCGATGCCCCACGATTTAGGTTCTATCTTGCGAAGCAAGATAGGGGGGGTGTTTTTTTTACGCCATCAGCCGACTTTTTTGTACATATTACCTCCACACCAAGCATAAACTATATTTTTTAGGAGTACTTTTTGTCTCTGCTATATATAAGGTAGGGGGGCTATTTTTTACCGAGGGGGAATATTTACTCTTGATATCAATAGGGGGGGGGTATATTTTTACCGAGCGGTATTATACCAGGGGGTATATTTTTTGCAATAGGTATTACTTTTCACTACTTTGTGCAAACATTTGCCACTAGTGTAAGAAAAATAGGCGCATCGTATAAAAAGTAGGCGCATATAAAAGAAAAAGTCCCACGAGCAGATCTTACGATATGCAGGTGGGAACTTTCGGTCTAGGGAGACTATCCCTAGGGGGGTTCGCATTACAAAGGTACTATTTCCAAACGATAGAAATATCAGCAGCACGCACAATCATACGTTCTATTCCATCTATTTCAATTCTCTCGGCATTGTGCAAGAAGATAGGATTGACATAAACCTCGTCACCCACTTCTATTCCTATAACTTCATCTCCAGCGGCTAGAACTGTAAGGCTATGCCACTTCTTCATTTCCTTTTCCATCAGTTCTCTTTTCAACTTATCGTCTACTTCGATTACACTCTGTTTAATTACCGGGGGAGTTAAAATAACTCGTGGCCCTTTTACTGTGTATTTCATGGTTTTTTTATTTCTTCTTTTTTATGTTTCATTGATTCCATCATAGCGTATAGATCAGTCTTGGAGATTTGTGTTTCTCTGAGGCCCTCTCCCGTTTCTATGAAATTAATAGCGTCTTCTAAATTCGTGGCATCTACTGGGTAGTCTACCATAACGCTTTTAGCAGATACCTCGCTCAGTTCTTCTATAGTCTTTTTATTAGCCCATAAAAAAGTCTTCATATACCTCAAGTACTGCTTAGCTTCTATTTTCGATTTCATCTATGGTTGCAAATATACGGTAAGCAATTTGTGGAACAATGGCATTACCATAGCCCATTATACTTTCTTTTCTCCACTTAGGAAGGGCAAGTCCGTCCAATTCAGTGGGAAGCCCATCATCTCCCCAACAAAGTGGGGATTTAATTGGGAAGCCGTCCCAAATTTCGGATGGTCCACCTTGTTCGGAATGAACATTGTCATCTGGCGTAATGTTAACTGCTGATTGACTCCTTTCTCCTTGTGTCTGAGAACTGAGGCGATGTAAGTCTGTGGCATCTTGGCCGAGTTCCAATCGCAAGCGTTCGGTGTCGGCAGTAATCCCAATGTCGCTTTTCCGCTCAACATATTCGCTGTTCCGTCCGATCTCAATTGACCCTTCCAATCCCCGGCTATTGGTGTCGGTAGCGTTTCTCTTATTTTCGGATTTCCCAAACTGAAATTGATTCCCCCTTTTGATTCCCAACTCTTGCTCGTGTTCTTGTCTATGTAGTCCGATGCTTGTGGTGTTGGTATCAGTCCCCTCTTGTAAATGAATCCCGTTGCTACCTCCTGTGCTAGTGTCCCAGAGTTCCCGAATACCTGTTCCTTCTTCGATAGGTTCTCGCTGTATGCATCCATCGCTGCTGGTGTCTTTAGCAATAATCCAGACTCTGTCCCGTTTGTGTGGAGCGTTGATGCCGACAGCTGGAAGTACAAACGTTTGGACTTCGTATCCCTCACCTTCCAAATCAGCGTAGACCTCTTCGAGAACCAATCCCTCCGACCAACTAAGGATTCCACGAACATTCTCCCCCACGACATATCTTGGTCTAATGTCTTTGATTGCTTGGAGCATATAGGGCCAAAGATGGCGTTCGTCTTCTTTTCCCATCCTTTTTCCAGCGTGGGAAAATGGCTGGCAGGGGAAACCACCGGAGAGGACATCGATTTTTCCTCTCCAAATTCTAAAGTCAGTTGTCTTGATATCTTCATAAGATTCGGCCTTGGGCCAATAAAAACTACATAATTTTCTACTAAAGGGGTTGATGTCGCAATGGAACTTATTGTCCCAACCCATCCACTCGGCTGCTAAATCAAATCCACCTATTCCACTAAATAAACTACCGTGATTCATGATACTCTCTTTTAAGGCGATTCATTATCTCCATCGCTTCTTCATAAGTCTTCATCATCGTCCTCTTCCCAAATTCCCATAATTGATGACATTGCGAACAATAGATCATAAAGTTTTCGGGATGATTCCTCAGACTCGGATAACTTCCTTTTGTTATGATATGCGAGATGTACATCGGACTGAAGTGTGGTAGATGTAAACCACATTCCTGGCATTTGTGTGGACGTGACTCCCACATAGCCTGATACCATTCGATATCCTTTGTTTTCATCCAACTCTGAAAATTCTAGTTCCTTTAGCATTGGGTCTCCAAGTTACTTTACCTTCCTCGGATTGTATAGTCGTATTGTTACCCATATAGTTCTTAATGAAATTAGCTGCTTCCCTCTTCTCGTCATCTAGAATAGACATCTCTGAGTTTTTCACCTTGTACTGGAGTATACACTCATCTATCTCTGGTGTAGACACAATAGTATTTTCTTCGGGATTGGCGAACTTCTTATTTAAAAACTCCGAGTAGGCTTCCGTGCCATCTGGTGGTGGAGCATATTGCTCGTAGTCCTCTCCTAGTTCTAAAGCAAGGCGACCTGCTTCTACACATGACCAGAAGTCTGCTGTTACTCTACCAATCATATCTATCATTTCTTGATCCCTATCGAATTTGTGAACCTTTAAGTTTCTTCCATCTTCTAGAGCGACCAAGTAGCCAGTATCTATTCCGAGACCCATTAAGTAGGTTTGCAGCTGCAAGTAATAAGACGGTGGAATACCGCCCTCCCACTGCTTGCTACTCCATCCACTAATCGTTTTAATCTCAATAACAGCTTCCACATTTTCCAAGTTAATTCTACCATCTCTTATTCTTAAGTTTTTTGTTTTGATTTGTAATCTGTCAGGCGAGAAAAAAAGATGAGGATACTGTGGATTAACCACATACCCAACCGGCTCGTACAAAGTACGTACTTTAGTTTCGCTTTCATAGTTCTTCAACATAGATGCATCATCACCATCCCAATACTCGAATATCTCAGCAACAGTCTTTTCCAAGATAGTTCCCATAAACATAGGAATGTTCTGATCTACCTTCTGTGGAATTAATCCTATCTTCTGATAGTATAATTCAGCAGGAGATTTCCAAGAGTTGACACCCATAAGAGTACCAATCTCTGAGGCCCCAAGCCCACGAGTACGGAACTGAATCCATTCATCGTAGCTCTTATCCTTATTGATTTGAATTATCTCAAGACCCATTCTTCGAACAACTCAGCAGTTTCCAAAGTAAGGTTACGAATATCTGTAACCGTGAAATCGACTTGCAATCTTGGAACAATGGACTCAACCAAAGAAACGGCACTTTTTAACGAAGACTGCCGAATTATAGCCTTTTGTTCCTGCCCATAATGTTTCATATGAGCAGGTTCAACTTTAGTTCCAATTTTCTCGGCCAATTTTGTATTATTTACACCACGTGGCATCAGAAAGGAAGATCATCATCGTCTTGAGAAGACTCTACGTAAGGATTCATTGCATGATCAGCAACAATATCGTGTACAGGCTCAAAAGGAATTACCTTTTTAGTAAACTCATTTACTCTGTCAACTCGATACGCTTCAACTTCTGACCAATCAGTAGAAATCACTTCCCCCTTTTTGTTCTTCAATTCCTCTGGTGCAGGAACACCATCTTGACCTACTTTAAAAGACCACTTAAGAATTTGTCCGTTCTGCTTGATAAACAAAGCCGACCTTTTCTTGTCTTCAACAATCTTCAAAGAAGGAATAAACTCAACCTTTTTGCTAGGGTCAATACCAGGGCAACAATGTGCAAAAGCAATGAAGTAAGAAGTCTGCTTACTAGTAGGCTCTTCGCCTTTCATTTTAATTTGCAATTGATACACCTTGTCATTGTCTAATAAGTCTAAACACAAATCTGTGCCGTACTTACCTTCACGTGTGCTAATACCTACGATTTGACCCTCGAAAGAATCATACAAAACATAAGCATCTCCTTGTTTGTGGGCAATTTTGCCCTCCCGAATTGTAAGGTAGATTTTACTACCCATTCCATTTTTAAAACCCATAATATTTATCTATTAGTGAGGCGAATATACTATATAATTTTGTAATTACAAATTTTTTTTGTAAAATTGTAAAATATTATGAACAACGAATTAAAAAGCAGAGTGCTTGAATTAAAAAGCAAGTTAAAGCGTGGCGATATGGCCCGTATCGTAGAAAGAACTTCTCGTCTAGGAATTCAAAAATATGACGTATACAATATCTTGAACGGAAAATCTTTAATTGATCATCAAAAATTAATCATCGTTATGAAAGAAGTTAAACGATGCATTGAAGAAAACGAAAGATACCTCCAAGAGTTTGAAATGAAAATTTCTATCTAATGAGTTTTGACGAATTAGAAGTTAAAATAATTTCTATAAAGAAGCGAGGTATGAACATCTTGCTTGAAAATCAACTTATTGCAGAAATCAGAGGTCAATACTATGACAAATTGATTGATAATAAACTCGTTCACATTTCAAATCAATTCCGGGAGAACATTCAATATTTAGCAAAATTACACGATGAATCAATTTCCATTCATAAAATCAAAGAGTTTATGGGAGTTGACTTGGATTCTCACTTATCGAAGGTTATTTATAACGATTGTAAATTAATCTCATTAAAGGTCGCTATAGTAGCTTCTGAATTTTATGGTTTACCCGTTGATCTATTACTTTTTCAAGACTTAAAATCAAATGCCGAAATACTTAAAGGACTCTATCCTGCTCTTTTCAAACAGAGTAGACATTAAACCTTTGTCTGTCAACCAATGTTGGCAAGGCAAACGATTTAAAACAAAGGAATATACTTTGTACGAAAAAGAAGTTATGCTTAAACTTCAGGCGTATGACTTAAAACAATGTAAAGAGCCTTTAGAGATGTCTCTTATAGTAGGAGTAAGTAATATTGCCGCAGACATTGATAATGTAGTCAAACCATTTATCGACATCCTTCAAAAGAAGTACAATTTTAACGATAAGTACATCTTTCGTTTGATTGTAGAAAAAGTTTTAGTGCTCAAAGGTGCTGAGTTTATTGAGTTCTACATAAAAAAATGTATTCCAAGACATATTTCTCTTGATAAATAAAAAAAAGTGTTTTATGTTTGCACCGCAGTCCTTACTTTTTGATGGGGGTATGTCTTGATGGACTGTGTGGGGATGAACGAGAAAGTATCTTGGGAATCACAACCACTACCACACCTGAACCAATTTTCGCAAAAGCTTTTTTAAGGCTTTTAAAGGAAAGGGGGGAAAGGGGGGTATGGTTTAAAAAGTGGTTCACCCAAGAAAATAGTGTTACTTGGACGAAGATAACCAAATACTACGACCAGAGACGTAAGAATATCTAAATGCTATAATTGTGTTTTTTCATTAAATTTTACTAAATTTGTAATAGATGGCGTTTACTATAACAAATCAACCAAAACAATTTTTGCCAGAAAGTGAGAAAAATCAAATTTGGTATAAGGAGAATTTAAAGTTTATAATGTCTCATTTTAATAAGAGACACGATAGGATTTCAAGAGTTAGAAAAAAAGACGATTTAGAAAATCCTATTGATGAGATAGTAAGAATGTATACTTACTACTTGGGGAGACAATACAACAAAGATTATTATTACACCACCCAGGATCAAAACGAATGTGACCTTCCAACAGTATGGATTAATGGACAGAAGGTGACTTCTTTAATCGATTACATGGTTGGTAACGCAATTAAAATGATTGAGAACATTGAGCCTTCAGTTCGGTCTCATAGTAAAAATGCTGTAAACAAAAGAACGAAGATTCTAGAAAGAGCGCTACTTATGTTTGACGCTCCAGAAATCTTTGATACATTGGCGAAATATGGTTTTGAATATGCCCCTTTGGGTAAAGAAACCGAAAAGATGGAAGTACCAGAAGACGTGTATCGTTATATGGAGTTCGACTACAAAGAATATACAGAAGTTCTTGGTATGCGTCTGTGTGAAGACATTCTCTTGCGTAATGATTCTCGTAACAAATTAAAACAAGCATTTCTTTATACCCTACTTGGTGGAAGTGTTGGAATTGAAAATAGAATAGAAAATGGTAAGCAGTATTTTGATGTTATCCTTCCTCATAATCTTATTGTGGATAGGGCGAAAGATGACGATTTTAATTCTGAGGCCCGTTTCGTAGGTAAAGTAGATTGGATGAATGTGACGGATATTGTAGAAAGATATCAAGATTCTTTGAGTACTGCTGATTTAGAAGAAATTAAACAGATTAATATGAACAATCTGTATCAGTTATTGGATTTGACTACTCACCCTTACGCAACTAACTGGGCTTTTAATATAAACAATCTTCCAACCTTAGCTTGTGTAACCGGTTATTGGATTGGAATGAAAGATTTGGGATATGAAAATTCCAAAGACAAGTTTGGTAATACTCACTACTCGAAGATTCGTAATGGCCGGAAAGGTCAGTATTGGACCAAGACAGTTTACAAAGGAACTCTAATCGGAAATAAATATGTAGTTGATTTCGAAGAAGTTACAAATCAAGTTCGTAAACACGATAACCCTGGAGATGTTGAATTACCATTAAAGGTATTTATCCCGAATATGGTTATGGGAGAGAATCGTTCTGTTGTTGCTCGTTTGCACCAACACCAAGATCGTATTGATTACATCACCAATGAGATTACCAAGATGATGAACAGAGCCAAAGGTAAAGTTTATCTGATTAACAAACAAAAACTTGGAACATCAAGCGCAAAAGATGTAATTTCTGATTTTGAACGTATGGGTATACACGTAACAGATGGTTCTGCAAATGGAGAAGACTTTGTTTCTGGTGCCGATGCTCGTATGGTTGAAGTTGTAGATATGACTTTAGATGCAAACATTCAACAATTGGTTTCCTTACGTAGAGAAGAAGAAAGACTGATGGAAGAAATCGTAAATATTCCAAAGGTGGCTCTAGGTCAACAAAGTGGTTATGTAGGAGCAAAAACCCAAGCAGGTACTATTGCTCAATCTAACTTAGGTACTACTTATTTGTATCAAGGATTTATTGAGTTTTTCCAAAAACAATTGGCTTTTGCTTTGAATCAATATAAAGTTTCTTTGATGGACGAAAGTGAAAATGATATTCCGGTAGTAGGAACTCGTGGAAAAGAATGGTTTAAACTAACTAAAGAATTCCAATTTGAAGAGTTGGGCGTATACATCAAAGTTAAAGACTTTATGGACGATAGTGCTCGTGAACGAATCATATCTATTGCCCAAGCAGCTATGCAAAATCAACAAATTGATATTGCTGATTACATACGTATTGAAACCGCAAAGACCTATACGGAACTTATTAATGAACTTCAATACAGCATGAATAAGAAAAAACGTGATGTTGAAAAACAACAAGCAATGATGCAGATGATGCAACAAGCACAAATGGAGCAACAAGCACAACAGCAGCAACAGCAGCAAGGCATGAAGGAAGAAGGATCAAATTATCGTGCTGAATTAGGGGCTCAGGCAAAAGTGGCTGGTGATGCAATGAAATTAGGTATTGAAAGTGGTGCAAATGAACAACAGCAACCAATTGGACAACAACAAATGATGCCACAATAAGAAAATGTTGTACATTTGTATATAATATACTAAATTTGTAAAATATATGTCAGAAGAATTCTTTAATCAAATTGCTGATGAGTTGAGAAACAATCAGATTACTCCTGCTCCAATAGAGCCTGTTGCGGTAGAACCTATTTTAGCAGAACCTGCTATAGTAGATCCGACTACCGATTCTAACCCTATGCTAGAACCGGCTGTAGAGCCAAATGCTGTAGAAAAAGAATGGTATGAAACAGATAGTAAAGCAAAGGAAGGAATTCCAAATGCTGAAAAAGTAATTGAATCAAAAGAAGCAGCTTTTGAACTTGACGATGATTTAAAATTAATTCTTGAATATAAAAAGAGCGGTAAAACGCTGCAAGATTTTATAAGCGAGTACAAAGTTGATGATATTACAAAGTGGAATGACGAACAAATTGTAAAGAATGGATTAAAAGAATTTATGGAGTTGTCTGAAGAAGATTTACAACAAGCAACTTATGAGTTTGATAATGCGTCTTTTTTCACAAAGAAACAATGGGCCGATTCATTTAAGCAGAAATTTGAACAAAGGAATCAAGAGAAACTGAAACAGTTGAAAAATTCCAATGCTGAGAAATCTCAATATGAAATGGCTATTGCGAGTAAATACAATGAAGAGTTAGCTAACTTTTCTCAAGAACTTGTAGGTAAAGAAATTTATGGAATGAAAGTTACAGACGAAATGTCTAAGGACTTAAAAAGTTTCATAGATAAAGAATTTACACTTCAGAGAGCAGATGGTTCATTTGACGTTGAAAAGATGTATTCCATAGGCTTATGGCTAAAATATGGAAAAGATTTAGTAAAAGCTAATATTACAAAAGCACGCAATGAGGGTAAAGAACAGGTTATTCGTGAAGTGAGTAACCCTAGTAAAAATATGACAGGCGGTGGACGTAGTGTTGGTTCTGGACTTGAGGCCGCACAAGAGGCTTTTAATACCTTGTTCCCAGGTTAAAGGGAAAAAATAAAAAAACTGAAAAAAAATGTCAACTATTTCAAATCTTCCATTAAGTCAATCTTTATTGCTTAAGGGACTTTCTTTGCCTAATAAAATGGCAATGGTGTATAGCCAAGATTATGGTTATAACGTGTTGACTCAACTTACTTCTAAATTGGCTTCTTCTATTTCTACTCCTCAGAGTAAAGTAGAGATTTCTTCTTTGGGTAACTTGGGTGTTTATTCTAAAATTGTGAGTAATGGTACTGCTGTTGGTAGCGGTATGTTGTTGGTTCCTGTATCTGATGCAAGCAAATTTCGTATTAGCGATATCGTTGCTGATGGTAACTTGGTTCAAGCTATTGTAGTTAGTGTTGATACTGCTGCTAATGCTTTGACTATTGCTCCTCATAGTGTAACTTCTTTAACTGCTGGTACTCACTTCTTGAGTGGACAACACGCAAAGCGTTTCTTTGATGCTTCTGCTAACCGTTCTAGTACAGGTAAGAGCACTTTGAATTACACTCCTGATACTGATTTCGCTTTGACTGCTGTAACTCGTGAGAGTTCTCACCAATCTCGTAGAGATCGTATTGCTTCTTTCGTTAAGTGGAATGGTGATTTCTGGTGGAGGTCTTATGATGATCTAACTTTGAAAGCATTCGCTAAACAGTTGGAGTACAAATATGCTTTCTCTGAGCGTCAAATCAAACAAGGTCCTTACGGTGAGTATTACACAACCGGTGGTCTTCGTTGGTCTATCATCAACAATGGTGGTTCTTACTTGTCTTTGACTTCTGAGTTGACTCAGTCTGTATTCAACGATTTCTTGGAGCAAATGGTACGTATCTCTGCTGAAGGTGGCCGTAAATTGGTTGCTTTGATGGGATCTTCTGCTATGGCTCGTTTGCAAACTATCTTGGGTGACTACATTAAATTTGCTGGTACTGCAAACACCTTCGGTGGTGCTTCTGTAACTGGTTTGAACGTAATGAAGTACGCTTACGCTGGTTTGGAAATTGAATTCGTACGTTGGGCCTTATTGGATGACGAGATGTTCCGTGGTGAATTGTCTTCTATCAATGGTAAGCCTCGCATGAGCAATTCTATCTACTTTATTGATACTACTGCTGTTCCTGCTGCTGACGGTTCTGGAAATATGGCTGCTCTTCAAAAATATCACTTTAACCAAGATGAGTTGATTGCTAACTACGTTCCTGGTATGATTGGTCTTGAGACTAGCGATCCTTCTAGTATTAAAGCTGCCTTGAGTGGCGGTCAGTCTGTATCTTTGGGTACTTCTGATGTTGATGGTGTTGACTTCCACATTCTTTCTGATTGTGGTTTGTATTGTATTGCAGACAAAATGGGTCTGATTGAATTCGCTATCTAATATTTACAACTATGTCACAAACACAAAATTATTACTGTATCCCTACCATTGCTGGTACTGCCGATGACGGTACTGCCGTAAACAAAGCTGGGTATTTGAAAATTGGTGGAACTAATACACTTGCTGTTGTTCCAGCTGCTTTGCAAAACTTCCAAATTCCTTTATTGGGAATTAAGAACGGATCTTACAAAGTGTACACTGCTGAAGTTGCTCGTGTTGTTACTATTACTCCAACTGCTGCAAACAGCACTGATTATCGTGTTGTTTTGAGTGCAGAGAAAGGTCAAGCATTTAACAATAACTTGCCTAACGAAGTACAGGCTGTGTTTACTCACACTACTGCTGCTTCTGGTGCTACTGCAACTACAATTAGTGCTGCTTTTATCGCTGCGATTAATGCGCATCCTTTTTGGAGTACTCGTGTTACTGCATCTGGTACTGCCACTTTGATTATTACTGCTAAAGCAGGTTTCCCTATCTTCAGTGCTGGAGTAGGATCCTTGTTGGCCGCAGTAGTTACAACTGCTGGTAACGTAGAATTGGGAGCTAAAGGTTCGGATTTGTTGGCTTCTGGTAACTTCAATGCTACTGTAGGTCTTCCGATTTCTGCAACTAACTATAGTGTATTTATCTTCGAAACATATTCTGGAAGTGAAGCCGTTGTTAGCGGTGCTGGAAGTGTAGAAAAGAGTTACATCTATTTAGTTCCTACTGGTAACAATGCAGGGTTAACAACTGCTTTGACTACTTTATTGGCTAAGTAAAAATTAGTTATTACGCTTAAAATATTAAGAGGGGGACTAATAATCTCCCTCTTTTTTTTATTTGTTTATCCCATTACAATAATTTATATTTGTAAAAACTATTATGAGAATCAAAGCATTATTAATTCCACAAAGAACGAAAGGCAATGTGAGCATTGTCGGTTCGTATCGTGACAAAAAAACAGACAAGGAAATGTATCTGATGATGTCAGGTAAAAAAGTTGTTACAACTTTAGAGGAAACAGATCGTGTATATCAATACACTTTTGAAGAAGGTTTTCCTTTAACTTTAAATCTTGATAATGAAGACTTTCAAGAAAAATCAGTAATTCAGTTTTGGAAAAATCACCCTTTGGTATTTACAGATGGTTATACCAATCCAAACTTGATTGCGCAACAATTTAAATTTGAAATCAAAGAAGAAAGAATTCAAAATGAATTTAATGAGTTGGTTGAGCGTTTGGAATGTATCGGACAAGTTTCTAATATGAACTATGCAGAGCAAATGAACTTGGCTTTTGCTTTAGGTTCTAACCCACGAGATATGTCACCTATGGAAGTATATTTGCACTTGGTAGGTCTTACCCTCAATGGTATAGCGATAGCTCGTAAGGACTATGTTAAAAACTATTTGTCTATTCGTGCTAATGAAAGAATTGCCACGGTATATGCCAATAAAGCAATTGCTTATAGATTGATTGAAAAAGATGGTCCTGTATATAAAATTGCAGGTCGAAACGCAGGAACAACTATCGATGCTGTTGTTGCAACAATTCTTGCTGATACAGATATGTTTGAAAACTACATCAAACCAGAAGTTGATCGTATGGAAAAAGATGAGTTATCTCAAATGGAAACCATTGGTTCAGTTGTATTGGAATTACCAGAAGAGTTAAAAGATTTAATCCCTGTTCTATCTGCTGCCAATAAGAAAAAGGCTGGTAAGATTTAATTTTTGATGAGTGTAGAATAAATTCTAAGAGGGGGCAGAAATGTCCCCTTTTTTCTTTCTTTGTTTTTTTGTATCTTTGATATAATGACAGGTGCACAATTTTGGACATATCTTCAGCAAAAGATAGACAAGGCGTATTCTGCTTACTTAGATAACGCAAAGGCCAATGCTTTAATTACAGAGAGTACGCAGCGTTTAATAAATAAGTATTGGCGTAAAGAATCTTTAGAAGTTGATGCCGATGAGATGATACCATTCTTGGTTAAGGCTCAGAGCGTTACCCCCGTTGCTGGAGTAGTTAAGATTAGTACTCTTCTGCCTAACTATATGCATATTATGTATATGACGGCAAATTATGAGCAATCATTCACAGTTACTGCTGTAAGCGGAACTACTCTAACTGCTGCCAATCATACCTTGCGAAAGGGGGACACAGTTAAGTTTAGTTCAACTTCATACCTTGTAACCAAAGTAAAAGGCGATACCTTTGATTTGGGAACCGGAGGTTTGACTACTGGTACATACAGAAGAGTTTTGGTTCGAAACGTAAAACAGATGCAGTCTGATCGTAAGGGAAGTCCCTTTCACAAGGCAACTATCATCACGCCTCGTTTTGAGCCACAGACTGATGGAACTAGTACCCCTAAGTCTTTTAAAATTTCTCCTTCTACTGATTTGGTTACAATAAGCGTAGATTATATTCGTACAGCACCCTTGGTGATTGACGTAGCAAATACAACTACTACTTTGGAAGATTTTTACGTTAGTAAATTTCTATATCGTTTAATGGACGAATGTGTGTTGAATTTTGGGACTCAGACAAAAGACCCAATGACTCGACAAATGGCTCAACAAGATATAATTGAAAACCCATAATGATTTTTTTATCAGAAATAGTAGAGGAGATTCGTAGCGACTTAAATAGCGGTATGGGGTATAATGATTCCCGATTTGATGATGAGTACCTAGAAACCAAAATACATAATGCTAGAGCCACTCTAATTGGTCAGTATATGATTAAGGTTGGTAAGTTTATCAATGATGCTTGGGTACAGACTTTAGACATTTCATTTGAAACACGAGATAAAAATTGTGCGATTGTTAGTTTTGAATGCCCTAATGTAATCTCTGTTGATGGCCAGAACGATGGTTTTGTATATGTTGGTCACGCTAATGGTCTAAAGCCATTCGTTAGAATCCGCAAAGGATATTCTACTTTAACTAGACATTCTTTATTTTTGAAAAAGAAAGAAATCATGTGGGACTACAAACACTTGGAGCAAAACGCAATGGTGCTTCAGTTTTATAATAATACTCATTTGACTTATGTTATGGTGCGTGCAATGTTTAATAATCCTACAACCATTCCTAATTTTGATAAGACGATTGATCACTATCCTGTTGATTCTAACTTGAAGAGAGAAATCGTAGAACTTATTACGGGTGATCTTATGAGAAAGACTCAAAGACCCGTAGAAATAACCAATACCAATCAAACCGAAATACCTAGATAATGAAAATGGATGATGTAATAGCGGCAGCTTGTGAAGAACTCAATTGTAGTTATGAGGGCAATGCTTTATGGTTTGAGGTTTTGATTAACCAAGCGGTTCGAACTCATAAATCAACGAGCAAACTTATTGAAAAAAGTGTTAGTCTAACTACAGATAATCATAAAGTTATTTTACCAGCCGATGTTGCTAAAATGATTGGAGTATATCTATGTTCTACAAGTGAAAAATATTGTCCAGATGTAGATTACACTATTCAAGGAGATACTTTAATTTTTATGAAGCATTCCGCATTGATGAATGGAACAACAGTTTATGTAGTACCGGATGGCACAAAGATTCTTGTTAAGTACTATGGTTTATACACTGATGAAGATGGTGTATTTGTTATACCTGAAGATTGGGAACGTATGCTAGTTGCTTACATAGGTTGGAAATTTAGCCGCAAATACTTAAAAGATTATGGTGTTGCTCTAATGCAGAACTATCAGCGTGAATTTCAAACTCAAAAATTAGCAAATATATAATGCCAAATATCAGAGTTACGCCTAGTGGTATAATGGATAAAGATACTGACGTATCTTATGTAAGTCAAGGTAATTACATTGATGCAAATGATATTCGCCATCGTCAAATAGACGGACAGAACTTTGGTGGTGTAATGCCCGTGAAAGGAAATTCTTTATCTGCAAGTGTTGTCAATTATGCTGCAACAAGTAAAGTTTATAGAATATACTTTGATGTAACAGATATTGCTAATGGTGCGGTTAGTGCAAACGAAGGAACTTTAATCTTAAAGACCAATAGTAATGTTTATTACACAAATGCTAGTTTGAATATAGCAACTACTACATTAGCTACTTATGCGAGTACTCTAAAAGGATACTTAAATACTTTGGCCAATAGTGCATACGGAGGAAACTTTACTTATCCAGGTGTTAATCCATTTGAGCCGACCGGAACTTATAGTGCTTATTTTGATTTAAGCACTGCTTTGGATACAGATTTTGTTTTGACAGTACAAAATATTACAGCAGAATTATGTTCTATTAAAGTAAAAACTGAATATATTGCCACAGGTGGTTCTTTTAGCGTTATCGGATCTAAACAATTAGGAGATGACTTATTTGTTTATTCTGCCGGTAGTTTGACTAATTCCGATGGTAGTTCACAAGTTAGTGAAATTGGTGTTGTGTATCCTAGCGGTGCTGGTTACGCATATGTAACTTTATTGCGTTCCAAAAAACTTACTTTTTTTCAAACTAAAATTGTAGATATTGACATTGAAGAAATCAATGAATTTATAAACTTCTATTGGACAGATAATTCAAATCCTGTTCGTTCAATGAAATTAAAAAAAGCATTGAAAAGAACAGCAGGCGGATTTTCGTTTACAGAAGGTGGTGATTATGAATTAGATACAATTAATTTTGAAAGTGCTTTATTTAAGGGCTTAGAAAATGTTTATATAGATAATATTGAAGTTGTTGAAGGACTAGGTAGATTGACTTCTGGAAATAAAAGATATTCTGGTAGATTTGTAATGAATGATTATTCTGCTACAGAATTTATATATCCTACCAATCCTATTAATATTTACAATGCAAAAACCGTAAAGACCTCTAGTATAGCAGGAGACGATATCGGTACAATAACAACTAAAGGAATTCGATTACAAGTCGAAAACTTTACTCCTGGTATTTATAGTTATTTTGAATTAGCAGTAATTGAATTTAATGGTAAAGCATTTAATGCAAAAATCGTTAGGCGTTTTAAATTAGGCGAATCACAAACTAATTTGAAAATTGAACATACTGGGGTAGGGGATGATAATATAGTTCTTAGTGTAGGAGAGTTATTAGCATTAAAAGAATCCTATGCTTCTGCAAAAAACTTAAGACTATTCGATAACAGATTGGTTCTTAGTAATATTTCTCAAGAAAAAGAATTTGATCTTAGAGATTGGGCCTCATCCATTAATCATTCAGTACACCAAAAATATATAAGCGGATTAGGAGGAATAGGTTCTTTGGGAACTAAAGGAGAACCTGCTTATAAATACGGAGAGTACCAAGATCCTATGAATGTAATGAATTACATAGGTTATATGTTTAATGATACATATCGTTTTGGTATTCAAGTCAAGTGGAAAAAAACAAACAAGTGGAGTGCCCCATACTATTTAGATGATATTCGATTTGATTCAAGTACTACAAATGTAGTAGGGGGCAGAAGAACAATGTTGGGTGGTACAATTACCTCGGTTAACGTAGGTACAAACACGATTACATTGACCAACCATAAGTTTCAAGAAGGAGACGAGGTTGTTGTAACTGTATTGACAGGACTGAGTGGAGTTACATCTGGCAAAGTTTATCATGCGACTTCTGTTACAACAAATACTTTTCAATTGAGCGATACGTATTTTACTTCTCCGACAGTTGTTTCTTTGGGTACAAGTGGAACTGGTTCAGTTGTAATAGCAACTTTGGACATTAATTTGACTACAAGCGATGCCGCATATGCCAAGGCTTATTATCCTAGGTTTCATAATATCAACTTAGATTACAGCGATGCAGTAAAAACAAACGGAACTAGAATTTCTGATTTAATCAGTTCTTATAAAATTGTAAGAGCAGAACGTATTCCAGAAGTGTTAGGTACGGGTTTGTTGTTTAGAAGCACCACAGGAGCAAAAACAACAGGGGGTACTTGGTTTACTCCTTTGGGCGTATTTAATAATGCTATTGTTGTTGGTGGTGGTAGTGGTACACAAAAAACTTTTTTTTACTCTCCCGATTTTTATTTTGGAAGAGAATATGTGTATCAAACAGGAGACCAATTAAAAATTTCATATCCATTCGATCGCACAAATATGGTGCAAGCAAGTGGAACAAGTAGAGCAAGTGTCTTGAGTAAATATCAAGATTTTCCAGGATACTTTTATGATAGAAACTCGGTTGCATTAAGTTTTACGACATTCAATACTGTTAATGGTGTAGAACTTAATGCGGCAGGTGAATATTCGAATGTAGTTCCTGGAGAGAATTGGGCTCTGAATACAGATGCAGGTAGTGGTGAAGTATTTGGTGCGTGTTATGGATTTAAGTTATCAAGTGTAATTCCTGCTTTGACTGCGCCTTTGAATGCAAATGAATATGGTCATTACTACACACAAATATTCAGAGATTTATCAGCCAATAAAAAATACCCAGCAAATACTGAAAATACAACATACTACTCAACCGGTCATTATTATATATTATTAGATGGTGATAACGGAGTAAAGAATAACATATCTGTTTTTGGTGGTGATGTATTCAATCAGAAATCCCATTTGAAAATTCAGTCTACTCGTTATAACAATACCACAACTCCAACAGGTCAATCATCAGGATGGAGTTTTTATTCTCAGAATGTATTGAATACTCAAATGTTCAATTATGTGGAATGGGATGGTAACGATGAAGAAGGCGCTGGTTATGCTTTTCCGCAATATGTTAATCCTAAAGCTGGTGGAACATATGGCCAAGGAACAATTGGAAGTAAAGCAATCTATTGGTTAGAAGTTCCTTTTGAGGCATCTAATCAAAACAATTATGATGATGGTTATACGCCAAGTAATATTTTATTTGGGGAATTGGGCTACTTTTACGATAACAATTTAACAGATTATAGATTCCCATCTAGAATTGTTTGGAGCAGTAAGAAAACTATTGGGAGTGCAAAAAATAATTTTATGATTTTCCAACCGACAAGTTTTACTGATTTGGACTTGGCCCAAGGAGAAATATCACATCATGACATTATTAATAATAATTTTTATACGTGGCAAGAATTTAGTTTTCAAAGACAATATTTTAGAGAACCTAGTTTATTAAATGGACAAACGGGATCGGATATTGTTATCGGTTCTGGTTCAATTTTATCCTCTAGTGGAGAAGAAATTAGTAATATTGGTACATCCAAAAAAACAAGTATAGTTGTAGGAAAAAATCCAAGCGGAAAACAAACTGTTTATTGGTATAATGACAGATTGCAGAAGATAGTACGTTTTGGTCAAGATGGCACAAGAGTCATTAGTGACAAAGGAGTTATGACTTATTTGTTGAACAATGGGAAATATATTTCAAATGAGTTTTTCCCACTGACAGCAAAGGGTGTTTTGGGTGTTTGGAATGATAAATATTCAGAGGCAATCTTTACAATTAAGTATAATGATGGCGTATCGAATAAACAATTTACTTTGGTTTTTGACGAGATAAAAAATGGATTTGTTGGTTTTCACAGTTATACACCCAATATTTATTTACCTTATAACAATGGATTTTTCAGCACTAACCCAGCATCTCAAAAAGATATGTATCTTCACGATTCGGGCTCAGATTCAACTTACTACACAGTATATACAATACCTAGTCTTACTGCTGTTATGAACTATGAGCCTAACATTAGCAAGAATTTCGAAGCGTTACAATTTGTAACGGATACACAACCTTATGATGTATATTTAACAACCACAAACCATGTATCATATTTAGATGAAACTGAGTTTGAAAAAAGAGAGGACCTTTGGTACAGTCCCATCAAAAATGATTCAACTTCAAGCGGAATCAACAGTGGTGATACTTCTCGCCTATGGGGAAAATGGTTGAAAGTGAAAATGACCTTTGAGGCGAGCAGTGGCAAACAGAAGTTGATTAATTTTATAGTCAAGTTCCGTGCTATGGCTCGTTTGTATAATCAGTAATAATAAACTAACTTTGTAATTATGATACTAGATCCTTTATCAGTTGGATTATCTCTCGGAGAGATGGGATACAATATTTATGGCGCTATCAAGGCTTCTCAAAAAATTAAGGAGGTTAATCAAACACGAGAGGCAAAATTTATGGATGCTGCAGATCCTTTGCTTCAGAGTCGTAGATTATACGAAAAACAGTATAGGACAGGAATGGGAATTGATTCTAGAAATTTAGCAGAGCAAAATTTTGCCTCTTCTCAACTTTCAAATCAAAGAGCAATAACAGATATGTCAGGCGGTCAAATGTCAAGTGCTTTATCTAGAATGGCTAGCGTAAACAATGCAAATTTTGCATTAGGTCTTGCTGGTCAAAATGATGCAATTAGAAGACAAGGTTTGGCTGGAATGGCTTCTGAAAATAGAGCAATTAGTTCATTGCAACAAAGTCAAGTTCAAAGAGATATAGGTAAGCGTGATACATTATTGAGAGAATATGGTCAAGCAAAACAAGACAGAATTGGTAGTGTTTTTTCTGGTGCTTTGGGTATTGCAGAGCAAGGTATGGCTATGGATAGCGCTGAAGCAGATAGACAAATGTATAGAGATATTTATGGAATGGGAGGAAATGATAATCAAGGTGAACCTCAAGTACCTTCTATGGGAAGTATGACAATGAAACCTAGTCTGCCTTATTCTATGGGTGGTTTGAGTGGACTTCGTAGGTTTCAAACTCCAAAGTCTTATATTAGAAAATAATGGCAGAAGCATCTTTAGGTGACGCAATTGGCTTACAAGGTAAAACAAATCTAAGTAGTCAACTTGGTAGTATCGCTTTGAAAATGAGCGAAGCGGATAAAAACCGTAATTTAAAAAGAGGTATTGCTGCTAAAGATAAAGAGGCAAAACAAGAAGAAAAATTATATAACTTGTTTCGTCAAAAAGCAAATTTAAATAGATTGGTTTTACCAGAGGCACAAAAACTTTTAGAAAATACCATTACTGAAATGGAGAGAATTAAAAGTTCTGATAATCCACACGATTCTAATGAGTTCTCTAAATTGATGTTGAATATAGATTCTAAGATGGATGAGTTAAATACATACTCTAAACATCTATTTCAATTCGAAGAGCAAGCAAAATTCTTAAACGATAAAACAAAATTTTATGGAGGCAAACTAGATGCCTTTATGCCCGTTTACAAAGACGCAACAAGTCTTGAAGACTTGCAAAGATATGCTCAAGAAAATCCTGGATCATTCGATAACTTCTTTCAGTTGACTCCAGAGGGTATACCTATGACAACTGCTGTAAGTGCAATTCCTTATCAGAAAGAATTGGCAGCACGAGTTAAGTCTATGAACGAAACAATATTGGGTCAAGATGTTGTTTCTATTCCAGATGCATATGGTGCAAAAGAATTGCGTACAATGTATATTAGACCTTTGTACAGAGCAGATGCTCAAAATGCATATAACAATAACAAAGCAGCATATGCTAGTTTAGGTAGACCGCCAAGATCAATAGAGGAAGAGGTTGAGGATTATATGAGTTTGAATCCAGATGTTATTGAGCAAGTTGCTACTAGAAATAAATTGAATATTATAACAGACGAAGAAGGTCAATATACTGAAGAAGACTTGAAAAAAGTTAAAGATATTTTGATTCTGGCTGCTTCGCAATATTCTAATCCAGAACTCAAAGGCAAGTTAATTCAAGAGAAAAAAGGTGTTAATGTCAGCGTCAGTACTGGAACACTTTCTGATCCTTTAGCTCCTACAGAAGTACCTGAAATAGTTGATTTTGGCGCAACAGAAATGCGTGGTAATAAAAAATTAGCAAAAGCAGTCAATTTAAAAGCCACAAGTTTAGCAAAAGAGGATATTCAAGTAGAGGGCGTTGAAATTAATCCAAGTAATAAATTTTTCGATAGCGCAGGCAATAGTTTGACTGGTAGAAGAAAAGTTACAATAAGTACAGTAAGAACATATCCATATAAAATTGTAGATGGAGTTAAGGTGATTGCTCACGATGATGAATTAAATCAAATTAAGGGAATTACTCCTTTTGTTGAATTTTCAGAAAGCGGTAAGATATATTATACCGATTTGGAAAACTATTCATATGTGAACATCGCAGGAAGCAAGTATGATGTAGCAAGATTAGGAACATACTTAAATGATATGAAATCGGCTGCATCAAAAGCAACTTCGGCAATGGGTGGAAAAACCTTTACAACTAGTGAAGAATTAAGTAATTTTACAAAACCATATTTAAAAAAGAAATAATAACATGGCAGAAACTTTCGAAGATTTGTATGATGAGTTAAGCAAGAAACCAGATTTCGTTCAGTATTTTGGAGCGAAAGAAGATTTCGAAGGATATCTTAGTAATAATGCAAATGCTGATTCAACACTTGAGAATTTATATGGTGTCAAATCGGCCTCAGAATACTTAAAAAAAAAAGACCAGCCAATCATACAAGACCTCGCAGAAGAAAGTTCTTCTTTTCAATTTCCTTCGGTTGGACAGACTGAAGAATTGGTGGCTGAAGCCAAGCCGAGTTTGTCAGAAAACTTGGGAGATGTAGCACCACCTAGCGATGGTCAAGTAGCAATAACTTTGGGTAATGCACCAAGTGCAGCAGTTCCTTCAACTGAAGGCCCAAAGCCATCATCACTCATCAAATCAACTGGAAGAGAACCTTTCGGTGGTCCATTATCAACACAGTATCAAAATCTTTATCGTGAGATATTTGCCTTAACAGAGCAACCTGCAATCAATATTCCTGTAGTTGCGCAAAAAGTTAAAAACTTTGTAGAGGTATATAAGCAACTCCAAAAGAATCCTGATGTCGATGAGGATTTGAATACTATGGTCAAGCAACTTAATAAAAAATATGATGTTGATGTTAATGATGCTGGCCTAGTAGTAAAACCCAAAATACAAAAGAAAGAATTTCCTGCGCTTGCGCCAAAACAAGAAGGAGCACCTTTCAAACAACAAAGTATAACTGAAAGATTAGCTGAGGCCGATAAGCCAAAACCAATTTCAGAACAGCAAGATGCGATTGAAAATTATGTAAGAGGCAAGCAGAATTATGATGATTTAAACATTGCTAGTTCTACAGAAACTGAAATGATGGTAGAGCAAGGAATGGGAGAATCTGAAAAAAGACTTGACCAAACGCTTTTACCAGATGCCAATCGTCTTTTAAAAAGTTTTGGTTCTAATATGCCAGCCAACTTTTTTGACAACCCAGCTACAATAGACGGAGAACTTAATCCCAATCGTAAGTTGTCTTATGACTTTGGTGTTTTAATGTTAGACGATGCTAACAATCCAAAAATCAATCCTGTTTATGTTGAGAACAAAGTAGATGAATATTTAAATTCTACTTTTGGTCCGATAAACGATGAGACAGCTAAAAAATTGAATATGAGCAAAGAAGAGGTTGCTCAAATGGTTAAACCTCGTTTGCTCCGTATGGTAAAGGCAAAAGCCGAAGAAACTTTGATTCAATCTATTGTTGAAAAGAAACTTGGCGAAGTTGATGTATTTGCAGAAGATGTAAAAAGGGCAGATATAAATGCGGAAAATGATATTAAGTCTTTAGTAGCCAATACAGAAAAAGTTAAGAATAATTTTGACCGAGAACTTGCAGGTCAATTTGAACAAGCATTTTCTTCGCTTAAGAGCACATCAGAAAATAAAACAAAAAGTGCTTATGATTCTTATTTGAGCATTGTACAATCTAATCCGAATTTGAGTCAAGATCAACGTGATCAAGCATATAAGAGTTATGTTGATTTAGTTAGTCAAGAAAATACTATTTTAGAGGAAACGGCAGATTTATTAAAAAAAGAGGCTGAGAAAAAAGCATCTGAATTTTTTATACAAGTTGAAAATGAATCTAAAAAAGATTTAGAAGCCATTCAAAAAAAATATGGTATTGCAAAAGATGTCAATGAAAAAAATCAATTGACTACAGCAGCGTATAGAAAATATCGTGATGCATATCAAAAAGCGTATGGCGATTATTCCGTAGAAGAAGTAAAAAATAGCAACAGCATTGGATGGAGAGTGGGAGATATAATTGTTGGAACAGCAGCAAACCAATTTGGAAATGCTATTACTTCATTAAGTGCTGCTGTTGGTTATGAAGACAATCCATTAACAGGTTTGTTAAAACACTTAGAGTTGGTAGAAAATTCCAATCAAGTATACATTAGACCTTTTGATCAGATATTAAAAACAGAAGGTTTGTTAAGTGTAGAGGCATTAAAAAATGTTGTACAAAACTTATCAATGCAAGGTGTCAATATGGCTGTGCCAATTGCAACAACTGTTTTGACGGGCAATCCGTTTATTGGCGGAGCAATTGGTTTTGCTCAAGATACTTGGAATCAAACCGGTGAAAATTATAGAAATGCTTTTAGGCGTACAGGTTCTATTTTTGAAGCAGAAAATGCTGCGGCTGAAAGTTTGAGAACTCAAATTTTAATTTCTCCTACGTATGCTTTCGAAATGATGCCTTTCACAAAAGGATTTCTTAGCAAAATTGCCAAAGGTTATGGTATTGGAGGAGTTGCTCGTAAAATTGGAGTATCCACGTTAGTTGAGGAGCTTCAAGAAGTTTTTCAAGAAATTCCACAAGGTTACCTTAACTATAAATATAGCACTGATAATCCAACTGATTTCAGTTCTTGGGTCTCAGAAAATGGATTATCGACTGCAATTAATATTTTACCAACAGTAGCAGTATTAAGTGGTGGTAGTTCGATTATGGAATCAATTCGTGAAAAGCAAATAGATCAGAGCAAAAATCGTGTCCTTGCAAAACTTAAGGATGCTGGTTTATCTCAAATGGTTACAGATGCAATTCAAGTACTAGGAGAAAAAGGAGTAAATGTATTACCAGAATACTTGTATGCAAAAGGAATGATAGACATCAACGAACTGAAAGATATGAAAAAATCTTTCAGCGAGGTAATTAAAACATTCCCGGCCGCAAAAGAACTAATCAGCAATAGAGACCATCAAAAATACTATGTGAGTTTGGCCGTTAAAAAAGCAAGATTACAAGAACTTGCGAATAAAGAAACAAATGAGAATACAAAAATTTTAATCGATGCTCAAATAAAAGGAATCGATAAAAAACTCACTGATGTTGCAACAGGTAAAAATTTAGATTACACCAAAATTACATTCAATGATAATTTTAGTATCGTAGTTGATAACAATGATTTGTTGACTTCTATGACAGATGGTAATTTTGTAAATGCTGTTATTGACGATAAAATCAAAATCGAGAGTCAAGACGCAAGCATAAATAACGCCATTAAACAAGCTAAAGACCGAGCAACTCAAGAAGATACCGCTTTAGTTGCCCAAGGGCCTCAGATAGTCACAACAGCGCAAACAGCGGCAACTTCTTTGGGTGCTACAATTAAAGACGAACAGAAGTTAAATCAAATTGCAGATAAAGCAAGAGCGGCTGGTCAACAGAACGCTGATAAACTTATAAGTGATGCTCAAAGATTACAAGGTGTATTGGATGAAGTAACGCCAGGGGTAAACATCATTATGATGAACCAAGAGGAATTTTCTCAATCGATGAAACAAATGGGCACGGCTGAAAACAAAGCCGGAAACATTTCTCTTAAATATGATGAGAAGACTGGTAAATTTCAGTCAGAAATCCAAATCAATATGGATGCTGCCACCAATACAACTATAGGCCACGAGGTTTCTCACTTGCTTTTGTTGAATACTTTGGGCTCAGATTCAAAGTTGTTTGAACAAATGAAAAATGATTTACTTGCTGTAACACGAAAAACACTAGGTGAAAAAGGTTTAGCCTCAATCAATGCTTTGGTAAGTGGTTATAGAAATAGTCAAAAAGGCGAAGAGTTCACTGTTGAACTTGGATCAACTTTAGCCGAGGAAGGAAAGACTTTAAAATTAAGCTCTATAGAAAAAATTGCTAGGGTGTTTTCAGATTTTATCGCAAGAAACACCAATGGTAAAATTCAATTGTTCGAGAGTATTAGAACTCGTGAAGGATTTATTGATTATATGAATGCCTTGTCAGAAACATTAGCGACAGGAAAAGTTTCCGAAAAATTAAAACTAAAAACAAATGCCGTTCAAGAGCAAAGCACAAATGAAGTTCCTGTACAGTCAGAAGCCAGCGTTGGCGAAGAAGTGGTCGAAGGAAAACCCCAAACAGAATCTCAAGTCACTCCCCAAGAAAGTCAAGAAGACGTAGCATCTCCGGCTCAAGTTGATGAGTTCTTAAACAAATCTCAAAAGATTCGTTCTGAAGCGGCTAGTGTGACAACTCAGCGTCCAAATACAGTTGGTTCTTATGTGAAAGCCGCCAATTTGCTTAAAGATATGACGGGTGATGTTTTAGATTATGGTGCAGGCTTGGGTCTCGGAACAGATGCCATTGCAAATACTTTGGGGCGTAATATTGATTCGTATGAACCAAACCCACAAAGATGGCAAGGTAAACAAAAACCTACATTTACGGGCTCAGATCAAATCAATAAGAAGTATGATGGTGTTGTATTATTAAACGTAGTAAACGCAGTTCCTAAGGACATTCGTGATGCTATTGTTTTAGATGTATTTGATAAGTTGAATGATGGCGGTAAGGCAGTAATCAGTTCACGCAAGTGGAAGAACGATATTGAACCAACAAAAGGAGGAAAGAAAGGTCCAGAATCAAAGAGTTATGAAATAAGCAATGGTGCATATCAAAAAGGATTTGATGGCAATGAACTAGTTGAGTATCTTCAAGATATACTTGGCCCTAAGGCTTTGGTTACAAAAGACAATTCTTTTGGTCCAAGTGGAGCAGTAGTAAGTAAGATATCAGACTCTGATTTTATAAATAAGTCACAATTAAAAAAACCAATATTAGTAGATGAAAACGGAAATGCAAGAGACATCCACAGACTTGGATGGACAGAAGAAGAATCCATCCCCCTCGGAGGTAACAAAGAAACTTTTGGAAGAGTGGGAGAAGCAGCCATCAATCAGCTTGCAAAACTTTTTAAAGATAACTCCTGGGATTTCTTTGGTGAATCAAATGACTTCGACACCGAAGGAAAAGATGAAGACCTCTTAAGAGAATTTGCCAAAGAGAATAATGTTTATCTAAATAAATTAGAGAACATTTTTCCTCCGATGTATGAAATTGCAGCAGGCGAAGAATCTAGAGTATGGCTGAGTAAAACTTCTAAGTATACATACAAAGCAACATTACCTCTCAATGGTATAAACTATTTGAGTTTGATGAGAAGGATAATGACTTACAATACCATTTTTCCTGAAACAGCATATGAAATACTCGGTTTTAGTGATGATGTGAGGCAAGGAAAAGAAACTCCGATTGGTCTTGCTCGACTTTTAAATTCCGAACCAACATTGCGTATTATTTTAAAACAACGTATGTTTCACGGAATAGTAGGTATTGAACAAACTAATCTAGCAGACCAAGAAAAATTACGTGATGCTTTGCAAGAAAGAATTACTTGGCCAGCGAAAATATCTAAAAAACGCATTCTAAAAAATGACATGGAAGTTACCGCTGAAAATTTTGAAGGTGGTATTTTAATTGATGATTTGCACAATGGAAATGTATTTTTTACTCCAAAGGGTCAAATAATTTTCCTCGATCCGTTTATTACTTTGTTAGATGCAGAGAATCCTAATTCTTATACTCAAACAACATTAAAACCTATATTCGAAGGCTTTATAAATAAGGGTCAATTAAATTACAGCAACATTGCTTTAGACTTTTCTCAAGCTATGCAACAAAGCAGAAACAATAAAGTTTCTAGTTTTACGGCTTTGATTAACAAAGGATATACACCAAAGAGAATCAAAGAGGTATTGGGTACTTCTCTTTTTGATGAGAATGCTTTTAAGCAAGCACAAGCCAATATTGCTGTTGAAACAATGAATAAGGTTAATACAGCATTTAGTGATCGTCAAGTAGAAATTACTCGTCAGATAAGTATTGACCCATCAGCAATTGATTCTATTTATGAGAATTTAATTGCACAAGATTTCAGTCCTTTGGAGATTTTTAAGGCTGTCACAGACATGGACTTTTTGAGCAATGAAGATTTGATTGATATTTTTGGTGCTGACTATCGTAAAACCGTTCAGAATGCTTTGGATAGAGATAAAGAATACCCAAGCGATTTCTTGAATGAGTTAGAAGAAGATGCTAAAAACTTAAAGGTTGAACAAAAGGCTGCTGATGTTGCTAACGTATTGCGTGAAACAGGATTAGGACTTGTAGATAGTGCAGTTACAATGGATATGTTCCTTCAGTATTTGAAAGAACAGGGCTTTGACCAAATCGCCATTGCTTTGACACAAGGTGTTAAAAGATTTGGACAAGATAAAGATTTGATAGATAAAGGATTAGATTGGGCAGACCAAGTTCGTTCTGGTAAGATTGGTGATAACTTGTATACTCCCGAATCTATTGTTTACGCTTTCCAAGTATCATCTGAGTTATTCAGCCAAGCAGGTCGCATATTACAGATGGCTCGTTTCTTTAATCAGATTGGGACTCAGAAAGCAATTGAAAAAACGCTAGAAAACAACGGAGTTATACTTACTCCAAAACAAAAAGAAACATTGACTGCACTTGTCAATGATTATAAAAACTCTCAAAAATTAAATAGCAACTTTCTTTCTGCATTAGAAACCGATTGGTCAGACCAAGCGTTTGATAACTATTGGAAGTCTGAGAAAGCAGTAGGAGATGCAACTATCCGTGTTGCTCAGTTCTTAGAGGCTAGAAAGCCAATTTTCTGGAACGAGAGAATTACTTCTGGTGGTAGCCGTGCTTTGTTAAATGTCAGTACTGCTGTTTTAAGTTATGTAGCCAACATAGAAAATAATATATGGAGCACTAACTTTGCTGCTAGGTCAATACAAAAATTGCGTGATCAATTCGGCAAAGGAATTAAGGGTAATACTTTAAGTTTTGACAATTGGAAAATGGCTAGAAATTTGTCAAAAGCAAGATATTCTTATATTGAAAGTAACAACTTTAAGTATGGTGTATTGAATACCAACAAAGGATTGGATCGTTATTATGACAACTTAGGTCAAGTTAACTTCTTCAAAGATCCTCAATGGGCATTTAAGTTTATGGATGTTTGGGTGAACAAGAGCACAGGTAAATCATTGTCTGATATGACGATGGAAGAGCAAGCTGATGCATTGGATTTAACACTCACCAAACTCAAAAATGGCACTATAGAATTGCGTGACGGAAAAGAATATACTTTGGCTCGTAGTTTGGCGTGGAGTTTTGGTCTTGGGCCTGTTAGTGCTATTGCTAGTGGAAATCCTTCAATGCTATTAGCATCCTTTGGACCTGCCGCTGCTGAATTTACCGGACGTGTTATGGCATATGGAGGTGATATTTCCTTTGGTCAAATGGCTGCTCAAAGGTCGATGATAGACTACTTCCAAAACATTCAAGGCACAAGATTCCAAGATGGTATATTCGATGGTATGTTCAAAAAAGCAGATGGTAAACTAGATGAGGATGTAATTCGTGCTATGAGCGCTATTCTTTATAACAATGGAGAAATGTATGCTGCTTTCGAAAGAGAAGGTTTAAAACGTACTTTGTTGGGAGACAACATAATTTCTGGAGCCATTTCCGCAGGGCGTGGTGCAATCAGAAAGAAAGTAAGAGATTTGTATTCAACCAATCGTGCTCAAACTCCGGGTACAGGATTGGGCTCAGAAATAAAAAGGCAATTTACTGTAGGTGGAATGAGTAAGAACCTTTTACAAGTCGGTGATGTAGCACTTTGGACATTGATGCCATTTACAAAAGTACCTGTTAACTTCTTGGGTACTGCAATCGCTAAGACAGTTCCTGCAATCGCAAGTCCTAAATATTTGATTTCTGAAGGTATTTACCAATATAAATTCAAACAATTTAACAAAAATTATAAGATAGGTAAAAAATTAAATAACGAAAAGCAAAGAAAGGATTACGAATTGGCTAAAATTGATTTGTTTGCTGCTAAAAGACAAGCAACCTATGATGCTGCTCAGATGATAACAAGTTGGGCAATCTATGGTTTTGCAATGTCTGCTGTTAAAGCAGGAGCCATTCTAATCGGAGGCGATATGGAAAAAGATAAATCATTGAAAAACATACAATTGCGTGGTGGTTTGTACAATGCTACTTTGCACGCTGAGTATATGAAAGCCAATGGAATGACTCTTTTGAATAACGTAGGAAAAACATTTGGTCAAGATTGGGGTAAGCAAATGGGCACAGATAATTTTATTACTCGTAGAGGCGGTTTTGCTAAGAATGGTGATAAAATTCTTAACACCAATAATGCTGGTTTCCTTGGATACGCAATGAATTTGTATGGTAGTGTTTATGAACAAGGTCGTGCTAAAAGAGAAAATGGTATGGGTCAACTTCTTGACGATCAAAAGAATGGTTTAGGATTTTTGATTCAGAGTACTTTGAGTAATGGTATTGAAAATCTTCCGATGTTCCAAGGTTTAGCTCGTGTTGGGGCTCTGACAAACGATTTGAAAAACCCCGATACAAGTGCTAAGGCTTGGGAGAATTTTGCATCTGGAACTTTAAGTACATCTATGTCAGTTTTCTTCCCTTCTTTCTTCTCCTTTATGTCAAAAGGAAACGCTGAAATAGTACAGAGTGCAAGTGAAATTTCAAAATTTAGAGAAGATAATAGTTGGCCAGCCGCTTGGGGACCAGTAGTAATTAAAACTGTACAGCGTTTGAATCGAAATATATCTTTTAATGAAGATACTAGAAACGAGTTCTATAAGGCTGCAATAGGCCCATTTGGCGAAGATTTACAATATAAAGTAACCTTGGCTGACCCCGGAACTGCTGGTGCTTATTTTCAAGCCGTATTTGATCCATTTGCGCTTCGCAAGTATTCTCTTTCTCCTAAAGATGCAGATAAAGAAAAATTGACTTATGTTGATGCTATGAAAGTAAATAGTGGTCTTATGGATCTTGCTATGATGTATCAACAAATGACAGGCAGAGATTACGAGTGGAAATGGAATGGTAAAACAAGCGGTATGTATCAAGTTATCTCAAACCCAATGAAAAATAAATTCCGTTGGGAAATGGATATCACTACGGGAGCTGATGATAAACCAAATTCTCCTAATTATTTTGAATACGAATTACCTAACGATTTGTATAGAGAAGAGTTAAAAATTAGGGGTGAGGTTATGCGCACTAGTTTGAGAAAATATGGTGAGGATATCGCAAGGTTGAAACCCGTACTTGCTAGTTATATTGAGCAAGATAATGATGAAAAAGCCCAAGAAGAAATTGTAAATCTTTTCAATCGTTTCGAGCAAGATCAATTGGAAGCAATCAAAACTCATCTTCAGTATTATCGCAATGATTCCGAAAGAAAATATTTAAGAGATATGCAAAAAAGAGGTCTTATTACAGAGCAAATGCAACAAAAATTGATTGCTGTAGGTTTGGCAAATTCTCAAGGTTTGATTCCTTAGAAATATTTCGTAACTTTGATATATGGCACTTTCAATTCAAATCGGAATTATAAACAATGATGCTGATATTATTGTTGTAGATAATACCGGTGATTTTAACGCAATCAGCAACCCTGGCGGTTGGAACGATACTGTTACTCCGACTCCATCAAGTCTTCGCTCAAATGTTACGGTGGTAGATTTAAATATATTTATACCAGGAAGTACAACAACTATAGGTAATTCTGCTTTATACGCAACGACTTTCTTTAATGTTGGAACTAATCGTGCTTACAATGTATTTACAGATCCTTCTGCCGTAGTTCCAACCTTTGCTCTTACAGATGGAGTTTGGAAATATGTTTTTACTTTTACAATTCTTAGTGTGGTTACAACAGTTACCAAGTATTCTTTGCGAGTTAATGATTTGCTTTGTTCTATTGGGCAATTGGCTTTGGGTAATATGGATATAAATAACTATGCTGAGGCCAAATTGATGTACGATAGAATGGTACAGGCTTTTGATTGTGAGGAATATACTTTGGCTCAAGAATTATATGAAGAAATCAATTTTCTTCTTAGTGATTCTGATTGTAATGCTTATTCTATTGGGGGATGTAATTGTTAATGACATACGTAAATTTATATAGTTTTTACAGTTCTTACTTGGCACTTCGCAAGGCGATTGTCAATACTGAAAAAAGTATATCGGCTGCACAAAAATATGATAGGCCTTGTTGCAACTATGAAACTTTGCAGACAAAAGGTTTATTCTTACTTTGGTGCATGGAGAATGTCCAATGTTATAACGAAGACATTGATAAATTTATCTCTGTCGTAAATAGGTTTGCAAGAAATTGTGGAGATTGTTCTGTTAGTCAAGCAGAAATTGATGCCTTTAAGGTAACACCTTTTGCAAAAGAAATGGCTTACAAAAATCAACTAGGCGGCTACATTCTTACACAGAATGGAGTTTGGTTATTACAACAAAACGGATATCAAATAATATTATAATGGCATTTCAAGAAAAAAGAATAAGTGAATTGGACTCGTTGAGTTCGGTGGCTTCGGGTGACTTACTTCCCATCGTAGATATTTCAGACACTAGTGCTGGTACTACTAAACAAGTAACGGTTACGAATTTAACAACTGCTGTTGTTGCAGCTGGAAATATTACTACACAAGGTAACACTTTTAACGGGGTCAGTCAACTGGTTCAGTTAAATGCTAGCACACAATTGCCTGCTGTTAGTGGTCTATTGGTGACTACTTTGAACGCTTCTAATATTGCTAGCGGAACTCTAGCCGATGCTCGTTTGAGTTCTCAAGTTACAGTTCAAGGTAATACCTTTAACGGTGCGTCTCAATTGGTACAGATGAATTCTAGTACTCAGTTGCCTGCTATAAGCGGGGTTAACTTAACTGCTTTGAATGCAACAAACATTGCAAGTGGAACTTTAGCAGATGCTCGTTTAAGTTCGCAAGTTACTGTTCAAGGAAACACATTCAATGGTGCGTCTCAGTTGGTTCAATTGAACGGATCTACCCAGTTGCCTGCTGTAAGTGGTGTCAACTTGACCGCTTTAAATGCAAGTAATTTGGGCTCAGGTACTATTCCAGACGCTCGTTTGTCTGGTAGTGTAGAGGTGAAAACAAAGGTTCAGACTGCAATCGCAAGTTCTGGTTTACGTCCTTTGACAAGTGCTGATGCCGATGCTTTCTTATTGGTTACTCACGCATCTGGTATAGTGACTATTGTATGTCCTAATAACCCGGCCTTTGCTGCTGGTTTTACAACAACTGTTTTCTGTAATACTGCTCAGAGTGTGGCTATTGCTGCCGATTCTTCAGTAACAGTTTACTATGTAAATAATGCTGGTTTGGCTCAGACAATTGCACCAAGCACTACAATAACTCCTAGTGCACAAAGAGGTCGTGTATTTAAAATCACTTGTATTGCAACAAATACTTTCTTCTTAAATTCTGTAGGCTTGTAAGAAATAACTAATGAAACTGACTCAAATTGACTTCCCTAAGACCCAATATTTTGCAGAAGAACATCCTAAGGATCAAATCTTCTTGCATCACACTGCTGGTGGCCCTAACGCTCACATTGTATTTCAAGGTTGGGCCTCAAACCCCGATAAGATTGCGACTTGTGTATCTATTAGTGCTGATGGCGAAGTGGTACAAGGGTTTAGTTCAAAGTTTTGGGCATATCATTTGGGACTTAAGACTTCTGTATTTACTGCTAATGGAGTTCCATATAAAAGTTTGGATAAGACAAGTATTGGAATTGAAATCTGCAATTGGGGACAACTTACGCAAAAGGATGGTAAGTTTTATAACTACGTAAATAAGGTAGTTCCAGCCGATCAAGTTTGCACTTTAGATAAACCATACAAAGGATTTAAGTTCTTTCACAATTACACAGACGCTCAGATCCAAGCAGTAAAGGAATTGCTCTTGTTGTGGAAAGAGAAATATAATATTCCCCTTACCTATAATGAAGACATTTGGGGTATTACTCCTAGATGTTTGAAAGGTGAAAAAGGTGTCTACACTCATAACTCTTGCCGCAAAGATAAAACTGACATATACCCTCATCCGAAAATGATTGAGATGTTAAAGAGTCTTTAATGGCAGAATTAGATAATATAGCATCCCAATTATTAAAATCTGCAAGTGAGGCGGACAAAATCTATAGTAAAACCCGTGACCAATCAGAAAAAGATAAGGCTACACGACTACGGGTTATTGTACAGAATTTAAGAAATATTACGCTTGGGGCCTCAGATCTAAATGGACTAACAGACGTTACCTTAACTAGCGTTGCCAATAAAAACGGATTAGTCTACAATAGTGCCACAGGACAGTGGGAAAATCAAGCAATTGTCAATAAGATAATAGCAGGCACCAATATAAGCCTAAGCCCAGTAGAAGGAACAGGAAACGTAACAATCAATACCCTACACGCAGGCGGACTTTACTCACAGACACAGCAGAGCGTACCCGTAACCACCTCTGGAAGTTTGATTGATGGTGGTGTGGGAACTCTGACTATCCCTGCAAATGGATTTCAAGTTGGTGACTCTTTCAATGCGTTCTTCTCTGGCCAAATGTCATCTGCCAATAACGAGCAGATATCAATAACGATAATAGCAGGGGCTGTAACTTTAGCATCAAGTGGAACTATAACGCTTCCTTCGACAACCAATAAAAACTGGGAGCTGTACATTACGTTTACAATTAGGGTCATTGGATCTGCGGGAACGGCATCAATTGCTACTGCGGGGACGTTCTTCTTCAATAAGGACGCTAGTAATGCTCCAGAGAGTGTTGGCTTCTTTAGTCAAAACAATACAACATTTAGTACTACGATTAGTACTACTCTGCAAGTGAATGCGCAGTGGATAACCACAAACCCGGCAAATACAATACACACGGACCTTTTCAATCTGTATCGAGTATATTAAACAAGGTTGCCTTTTTTGTTTTTATTTTGTATCTTTGATATATGTCCAAAGAAATATTTTCAAGGATTTTAGATTATAAAACAGGATTGACAGGATCAACTGCTCTTTCTGCATCTACTACAAAGTATGGTGCATTTCAGGGTTTTGTTTGTCAAGACTATACAATAGTCGAAATAGTAAGAAATTCATATGGAAACGATGTAACTACGGAACTAGGAGTAGGTGGGGTTTTAATAAGTCCTGGAATTTACATTTCGATGCCAAAAGGAGAATGTATTTCATCTATACGTTTAATTTCTGGTTCTGTTATTTTATATGATTTGGCCTCAGCCATTATAAACACACCTACAGACAACGTACCTCCATTCAATGCAACACAATGGCAATTAATAAACTTTGCACCTTGGAATAACATCACCGATACTTGGAACTAACTAACAAAACAAAAAAATAAATAACATGGGAACTTCACTCACGGGATTAACCCCGGCAGCAACATATGAAGGATTACTCAAAACAACGGATAATCTTGAAATAACAGGCGCAACACTAAGAAGAATTACTGATGGTAGTGGCAATGACCTTGCTCTACTGGTATCTACCACAGCCTTGACCAATTATGGTGCAGGTGGCGTTGCTACCAACACTGCATTTGGTGTGGCTGCACTGGACAGCAACACAAGCGGATCTAATAACGTAGCACTTGGACTGAACGCCTTGACGGCCAACAGTACCGGCACTACCAACACAGGTATTGGCGCACTGGCATTGGAAAGTAATACAGCGTCTAATAACACCGCATTGGGTTATAGGTCGCTTAGAGCCAACACAAGCGGAAGTTACAACGTGGGTGTGGGTGTGGATGCGTTGTTGGTTAATACGAGTGGTACAAATAACGTAGCAGTTGGCGGATTGGCTTTGACTACTCTTATATCGGGACTTTACAATACCGCTTTGGGAGATAGTGCATTAAGAGATACAAATGTAGGTTCTTATAATACTGCTCTTGGTGGGTATTCATTACTTAGAAACGTATCAGGAAGTTACAATGTTGCAGTCGGTCAAAATGCTTTAGAAAACAATACCGCATCAAACAACACCGCCGTAGGTCATCAAGCGGGGTTTACCAATACAAGCGGGGTAGGTATAACTGCGATAGGGTATCAAGCGTTGAGGGTTAGTACGGGTAGTTATAATACTGCTGTTGGTAATTCTGCATTATTGGTAAACACAACGGGAACGGAAAATAGTGCTTTAGGAGTTGGTGCATTACAAAATACTACAACGGGTTCAAAAAATACATCGTTTGGATTGGATTCGTTAAATCTTAATAGTGTAGGTAGCAATAATACCGCAATAGGACATACTGCGTTAAAATCCAACACCGCCTCCAACAACACCGCTGTAGGTTTTGAAGCAGGAAAGAGCAATACAACGGGAACAGGCATAACCGCAATCGGTTATCAAGCGTTGAAGGTAAGTACGGGTGTGAATAATACCGCAGTTGGTTTTCAATCTTTGGTAGCAAATTCAACGGGTACAAGTAATACCGCT
>Ga0181356_1000036_pt1 | contig 47217 bp, 40 predicted proteins | sample Fa13VDMM110SN_FD_130104 | JGI IMG/M metagenome (GOLD analysis project Ga0181356, IMG submission 130104) | Freshwater viral communities from Lake Michigan, USA - Fa13.VD.MM110.S.N | ecosystem: Environmental > Aquatic > Freshwater > Lake | place: USA: Michigan | collected 2013-09-24 | reverse complement strand
GTAGTTGTTAATACAAAATGAATTTCCGAATAGGGTAAGCCTATTCTAACTTTTGGATTCTTATGTGTCTCTTTGTATTTAAACCAAATATTCTCAGAGTAGAGAACAAATCCCAAATCTTCTATCAATCCATTAGATTATATTTTTTATTATATAAAAATATGTAAAATAGTTGATTTATGGGTTAAATATATACTTTAAAAATGGCAGCAAAATCCAAACCATCCGGTCCAGGTACTCCTCTTTTTAAGAGAAGGGGTCCTAAAAAATTAGGTAGAAATGCAAAAAGCAAAACCCATAACAAAGGTTCTAAGAACTATGCAAAAAAGTATAAAGGCCAAGGCGGAAGAAGATAAAAATGGGTCCACTAATTTTTGGTGGACTTTTTTTTAAATCAAAAGTAAAGAAAAGAGCATAATAGCACCACCAATAACCAGTGACCATTGTCCAAGAATATTTAACTTGTATAACATATTTGATTGGTCTATTGTGAAACTATAACTTTGACCATTTAATTGGGCATAAACCCAAGTTGCTGGAACAATTAACATACTCATAAATGCGAGTACGAGAAATAATTGGAAAAAGACCACAACAAAGATGATCAATAATAATGTCAGTAGATTTATAAGTCCTCTCATAATACTTACAAAGATAAACTAAACTTTTATGAAAACAAAAAATATCATAATTAATATATATTATGACCTACGAAACGATAGTTGCAATAGAAAAATTCATAGAGAATTTGGATAATCCAAGAAAACAAATCATAGCTAGAGAATTGGTATTAAATACTGATTATGAAATAAAGGAAATAAAAGTCTTTGATAAAAAAGATTTATTCGTAAGGGAAAGGAAAAGTGATAATGTCTATAAATTATCATCTTTTATTAGTTCTAAATGTAACTGTTAATATAAGACCTAAATATTTAATGAATCCAAGAAAATTTCAAAAAGAAAGAAAACACAAACTCAATAGTGAAGTTAGATTCCCATTAGTCAGAATTGTAGGTGATGGTGAACCTGTCGTGATGAGCTCATTTGAAGCTTCAAAATTAGCCCAATCTGAGGGTAAAGATTTAATCCTCATAAATGAATCACAAAACCCTCCTATTGTTAAAATTGAGGATTATAATAAGTTTCTTTATGATTTGGAAAAAGCTCAAAAGCTCAAACAGAAGGCTACTCTTAAAGTTGAATTAAAAGAAATACAGCTTAGTTGTGAAATTGCTATAAATGATTTACAAACAAAGGCTAGAAAGGCTAGAGAATTCATAGAAGCTGGTGATAAGGTGAGGTGTGTTGTTCAGATGAAAGGTCGTCAGAAGTCTATGCCTGAGAGGGGTTCAAATGTTTTGGAAAGATTCTTCGATATGTTGGTGGATGTATGTCAACATGAAGATTTTCCAAAGTATGATGGTAACAAATGGTCAATGACTTTGAGACAAAAGAAGGTTAAATAAACTTTTCCCCTCAAATTATTATAATACTATAAAAAAATAATAAATTCTTAATGAAGATATTGATCTATCCTGAAGATATTGTAAAACGTTGCCTTTGGGACAGCTATACATACTACATTCTTGGCTCTGAAAAAGAAGCCGAGAAAATATTGAAAGAAAATGCTGAGTTGGAACTCTCTGAAAGAGACGCTATTGTTATAGGTCTATTGAGAGTTATGGAAACAGACAATCTTATCCATAGATTCAATGATTATTTAACACATTTTCTTTCAGTTAGGTCTATTAAAGATAAGGAAAACTTCTTAATTAAGAAGAAGTCACTAGAAACTACCATTGATAAGTTTTTAGATAAATTTCCTGACTATTGGACACCACCAATTAATTACTCAAATGCCTTAAAAGATTTGGTCAATTATATTGATGAGTTAAAGGAAAGGATTGAAAAACTTGAGATTTTGAAAGTAACAGTTCAGAATGTTAGTTACGAGTTTTACAATACAAATGGGGTGAAGAAACTTTTAAATTTTAATAACTACTAATAAATATGGAAAATAATAAACAAGAAGAAGTACTGCAAGAGTATGTTGAAAAAAGTGAATACACTAAAGAAGAAGTTGATCAAATTAAAACTGATTTAAATGATAAATATCTTCGTCTATTTGCTGAATTTGACAACTATAAAAGAAGAGTTTCTAAAGAAAAAGATGATTTGAGGGTTAATACCAAAACAATGATGCTCACAGCTATTCTTGATTTGGATTCTGACCTTTCTATCGCAGTTAAATCCAGCAAAGATCAAGATGGTCTTAAATTGATTATGTCAAAATTGGAAAAATTCTTGAATAATCAAGGTGTTGAAAGTATTCAAACAGATACTTATGATGCAGATTTACATGAAGTTATTTCAGTACTTGAGATTGGTGAAGAAAAAATTGTTGATGTTGTAACCAAAGGTTATAAATTAAACGATAAACCATTTAGATTCCCTAAAATAATTCTTGGAAAATAATATGATTATAGAAGTAGAACAACCAACTTTTTTATTGGATAAAAATAATCCAATGAATGTATCTTATAAAAATCAAGAAGGTGATAATTGGAAATCAATAATGGTGAGTACATATCTTAATGGATTCCCACCTTTAAAAGAAGGTGATATTCTTTATAAGTACAAAAACAGAGGGTATATTCAAAATTGTCCTGTACTAAATAAAAGGTACACAGAAGGTGATATTGAATATGAATATACCAAATTGGGTTCAAATCTATTAATGGGTGTTTATTATCGTGGAGAGGGTGACCCTGTTTGGGAAATGGATGAATTTGTTAAAAACAAAATTTCAAACAACCATTATACTGAATATATTGATATGAACATGGACAACCCATGGGTTAGAATTATAATAATTGGTGATGAATCTAAGTTTTTATTTAGTAAATAATAAATTGATATGAAAGGAAAAGTAGATGTACTGCTGGGAGCAGTGTGGGGAGACGAAGGAAAAGGTAAAATAGTAGATTACCTAACTCCAAAATATGATATTGTTTGTAGATTTCAAGGTGGTAATAACGCGGGTCACACAATTTGCTTCAATGGCGAAAAATATGTACTGCATTTAATTCCATCTGGAATTTTCAATGATAATTGTATAAATATCATTGGTAATGGTGTAGTCATTGATCCAATTGAACTACTAAAAGAAATTAAAATGTTAGAAAATAAAGGTATTGATGTTAAGTCAAGACTTTATATTTCTAAAAAAGCTCACTTAATTCTACCTTCACATAAATTATTAGACAGAGCAAATGAGGAATCAAGGGGTGAATCTAAAATTGGTTCTACTCTTAAAGGAATTGGACCAGTTTATACTGATAAAGTATCAAGGAATGGTATTAGGGTTGGTGATATTTTTGGTGATATTAAAGATATGGTGTTTAATTTGACTTCTATACACTGGTCAAAAATGACTACTGGATTTTTAACATCGACTACAGCATCGGAACTAGACCACCAAAAGGAAAATAAACTATTTTTAGATGCTTGTGATGAATTAAAAGAATATAATATAATTGATTCTGAGTATTACATCAATCAAGCTTTATCTGAGAGTAAATCTATATTGGCTGAAGGTGCTCAAGGTGCTTTATTAGATGTTGATTTTGGTACTTATCCATTTGTAACATCTTCTAATACAACAGTGGGTGGTGTAATAACTGGATTGGGGGTTCCTCCACAGAAAATCAATAAAGTTATTGGTATATTTAAAGCTTATACTACAAGAGTTGGTTCTGGGCCATTTCCAACAGAGTTAGGTGGTGGCACTGGTGATAAAATGAGAAATCTTGGACAAGAATATGGTGCTACTACTGGTAGACCAAGACGATGTGGTTGGTTAGATTTACCACTATTGAAGTATTCATGTATGATTAATGGTATAACAGAACTTCATATGATGAAATTAGATGTTCTTGATACATTTAATGATATTAAGGTTTGTACTGGATACATTGTTAATGGTGGGGATACGAGTCAAATTCCTTATAACTACGATGATATTGTTACACCAATCTATGAAAATTTTGATGGGTGGAATACTCAAATTGGTGATGTGAAAAGTTATTCAGATTTACCAAAGGATTGTAAGAAATATATTGAATTTATAGAAAAATATTTGGGAGTTCCAATTAAGTTGGTTTCTCTCGGACCGGATAGAGAAGCTACCATAGAAAAAAACCCTCAATAAGAGGGTTTTTTTATATATTGACTTTGGTAATAGCAATTTTTCTAAATTTGGTATTAGTTTTTTTGAGTTGATTTAACAAACTCTCCCAAGACTTCTCCATGACCGTATCGATATTTCCATTATTACCAATAATCCACATATTCATATCTTTGTGATCAGGTTCACCTTTTAACTTTTCATAATCTAAGAGTAGTATTTTCCCACTAGATTTTTCTTGTCTGAATTCTAAGAACTCATGTAAATGTTTGGTTTCAATTCCCAATTTATGACCTTGGTAAATTACTTTTCCATCTATTTTTTCTTGATCTAAATAGATTCTCCACTCATTTCTTGGAGTTTGTTTAGTTATGGTATAATTCATTTGAACAAATGACAATTTTTTTTATATATTTAAAAAAGTAAATTTCTTATTATGTCCAATTATTATGATATACTAGGTGTAGATAAAAATTCTTCACAAGAAGATATTAAAAAAGCTTATAGAAAAAAAGCGTTAGAATACCATCCTGATAGAGGTGGTGATGAAGTAAAGTTTAAGGAAGCTGCCGAAGCTTATGAAACCCTATCCGATGAACAAAAGAAACAAGAGTATGATATGTATGGATCAAACCCAAATCGTGGCAGATCTCAAGGTTTCAATATGGATGATATATTCTCTCAATTTGGTGATGTTTTTGGTGGAAATCCTTTTGGTGGTGCTTTCACTAATCAAAGACCAAAAAGAGGTAATGATTTAAGAGTTCAAATGTCTGTTACTCTCGAAGAAGTCCTAACTGGTGTTACTAAAAAAGTTAAATATAAAAGACAACACCCTTGCGCTCCTTGTAATGGAAGAGGGGGTACTGATGTAAGAACTTGTACTGCTTGTGGGGGTGGTGGTGTTAGAACTGTAACACAACATACACCATTTGGTAGTATATCTCAAACTATGCCTTGTAACATTTGTGGTGGTCAGGGAAAAACTATTGCTAACAGATGTAATACTTGTGGTGGTAGTGGTACATTATCAAAAGATGAAACTGTTGATATTGCTATCCCAAAAGGTGTTGCTGGTGGTATGAGTTTAAATATGAATGGTTATGGAAATTATATAAAAGATGGTCAACCTGGTGATTTACATATTTTAATAGATGAAGCACCACACCAAAGATATAAGAGAGATGGAAATAATCTTATTTGCGAGGAGTGGATTTCTATTTCAGATGCTGTTTTGGGATCTAACTTGAAAGTTCAAACTTTACATGGTGAATCTAATTTACAGATTTTTGGTGGGTGTGAAAGTGGTAAAAGTTTTAGTATACCTGGTAAGGGAATTCCAATGATTACTAGGAATGGATATACTGAAGGACCTGGTAGTTTGATTGTTAAGGTTAATGTAACAATTCCCAAGAATCTAAGTACTAGACAAATTGAGATATTTAATGAATTAAAAACCATTTAATAAACTTTCTATATTAGATTCATATCATGAAAGGTAAAATTATGTGCAATTTTTAAAAAACTGTTTAAATGAAATACGAACTAAAAATAGAGTTCAAAGAAAAAGAACAACTAGAGTCAACCATTCAAAAATCTTATTTTGAGGATGGAACTAAAGGTAAATTGGTAGGTAAAAAAGCTTACCTAACAATTGAAAAGGAAGACCCACTTTTCATTATATTCAAAGGGTTGAATAATATTACAGCCAAACTAACAAATGAGGATCTTATTGATGGATCTATGCGATGTGTGGTTGATGAAAGTGAAGATATTATAAATCTTTACCCTGTAAACAACTATTGTGTTGTAGAACAAGAAAAATATTCCTTTTATTAGTATGCGTTTTGATTTTGATGATATAAATCTCATTCCTAAGAAGTGCATTGTTGATTCTAGGAGTGAGTGTAATACTTCCTTAAAGTTTGGAAACCACACATTCAAACTTCCAATCGTTCCTGCTAATATGGAATGTGTTCTTGATATGGATTTATCCAGAAAACTAGCGGAAAATGGATACTTTTATATCCTACATAGGTTTTTCACAGACCAAATGATTCTAGCATTCATAAATAATATGAATAAAGATAATTTGGTAACATCAATTTCACTTGGAGTCAATAAAGATTCTTATGATTTAATTGATAAAATCACAAAATATGAACTAAAAGTAGATTTCATAACAATTGATATTGCACATGGACATTCCAATAAAATGTACAATATGATTAAGTTCCTAAAAGAGAATATGCCAAATACATTTATAATTGGTGGTAATGTATCAACTGTCGAGGCTGTATTTGAACTTGAAAAATGGGGTGCGGATGCTGTGAAGGTAGGTATTGGACCAGGAAGTGCTTGCACAACATACCCATCAACTGGATTTGGTTCAAGAAATTGTCAAGCATCAACCATTTATCATTGTGCAACTGTTGCTAATGTTCCTATTATTGCTGATGGTGGTATTAAAAACCCAGGAGACATTGCTAAATCACTTGCACTTGGTGCTACAATGATTATGACTGGTGGTTTAATGTCTGGTTATAATGATTCACCAGGTCACATTGTAGAGGTTAATGGTAAAAAGTATAAAGAATTTTGGGGTAGTGCTTCAAGTTTCCAATCTGGAAAGTCAAATAGAATTGAAGGTAGGAAAACATTAGTAGAATTTAAAAATGAGTCTATCTTAGATGGTTTGAAATACATCGAAGAGTGTCTACAGAGTTCTATATCTTATGGTGGTGGGAAAGACTTAGATGCTTTTATTAATGTTCAGTGGCTTTAGAAATAAAGTCATTGAAAGATAAAATAAAAGACTCTTTCAAATCAACCCACTCAGGTTTCCAAATCCACTTCCATTTTTTGGGAGTGGATTTTTTCTTTCCATATTCACGCCCGCAACCTACCTCTTAATCAAGTAAAAGAAGCTCGAATTTGACATTGCTTTAATTTCTTCCTCAACTTCTTTCATTTCTTCTTTACCACCACTGACCATATCCGATGCATTATACTTCACACCGCCTGGTAAACTGAAATCAAACGTCCCTAATAATCTACCTTGTTGCATTTTAGCCCAACCGGTAACATATTTAGTAAAATATGAATCAGAAAATATATTTTCTGGTGGGATATTTACATAAGCTTCTAATACTAAGTGGTATTTAACTTGTGTTAGTATATTTAACCTATGGGTTAACTGATTAAAGTGAAACTTAGTAGTATAAAGATTCATTTGATTCATCATATCAGCCATGGTATCAATTAGAGTTTTATAAACCCCTAATTCACCAATAGTCGTTACATAAGAAGATAGGTAGGGTTGATTTGTAACACCCAAGTTAACTGATAAGTTAGGTACATTTAAACCTAACTGTAATAGTTGTGTATTTTGTATTTGATAAATCCAAGTAATAGATTGAATTTCACAAGGTAGTTCAACATATTTATAGTTGGTATATTCTTCTGTTCTAAAGAGTGCTTCATTCACTAAATAATACATCTTAGAAACAGCATATTGATAGTTCTGATAGAACCAAGGAAGTGCTCTAGTTTCAATAAATTGTCTTATTGCGTGATCTGGTAGATTTTTTGGAAGTGCTCCACCAATTGTCACATCTGTTTGAATTATATCAATAAATTCTTCTATTGAATAAGCGCTCATAAATAGTAATATTTCTTTTATATATTAAAATTTTATGAGCATAAAAAAAACCTCTCATTTCTGAGAGGTTTTTTTATTAAAAATCCTCGTCTGGATTATTAAAATCAATACTTCTATCTGATGGTTTCTGATACTCTCCAACTTTTTTCTCAAAAAAGTTAGTTTTTCCTTGAAGTGAAATCATATCCATAAAATCAAATGGATTTTGTGTATTATATACTTTAGGACAACCAAGTTCCATCAACCAAAAGTCAGCAACAAACTCAATATATTGTTTCATAAGTTCTTTATTCATTCCAATTAGTGATACTGGTAGAGATTCTGTGATGAATACTTTTTCGATATCTACTGCTGAACAAATAATTTCCTTAATTCTATCTTGAGATAGTTTGTTTTGGATATACTTATTATAAATTAGTGTTGCAAATTTACAATGTAGTCCTTCGTCTCTTGAAATAAGTTCATTTGAAAAGGCTAAACCTGGCATCAAACCTCTTTTCTTTAACCAATAGATTGAACAAAAAGATCCTGAGAAGAAAATACCCTCAACTGCTGCAAAAGCGATAAGTCTTTCAGCGAAAGATTCCGATGAAATCCATTTTAGTGCCCAATCTGCTTTTTCTTTAATAGAAGGGAAGTTATCAATAGCATGGAACAACATATTTTTCTCTTTTTCATCTTTGATATAAGTATCGATTAAGAGTGAATATGTTTCTGAGTGTACATTTTCCATTGCGATTTGAAATCCATAGAAAGATTTTGCTTCTGGATATTGTACTTCTTTCAAGAAGTTTTCAGCTAGATTTTCATTTACAATTCCATCAGATGCGGCGAAGAATGCTAGAACCATTTTAACAAAGTGTCTTTCATCATCATTTAATTTTTCATCCCAATCTGTTTGGTCTTGGCTTAGATCAATTTCTTCTGCTGTCCAGAATGAGTGTTCTGCTGTTTTGTACATTTCCCAAATATCGTGATATTTAAGGGGAAACATTACGAATCTATCTTTATTTTCTTGTAGTATGTGTTCCATAGAATTTATTTTTATTTATATTAATTTTTAGTATTAAGGTTTTGTTACAGATCGCAAATCGAAAGAGAATTGTCTTATACCCTCTACCAGTACAGATACTCTACCACTTATACTTTCTCCTGAAAGTATAGGATTTCCAGATCCCAAAGGATATTGCTGGGAACCTGGTATAGTAAATGTATAAGTATTTGTAGATGAAACACCACTAGCAACAGACGCTTGATTAAATCCGACTACAGATACTGATGGATCTTGATTTGTGCCGCGTTTAGTAAGAATTGATATATCAACGGTTCTACCACTTGTTGCATTAAATTGTATTGTAGCTACAAAAGAATCATTTACTGCATTATAGACAAAACTAACAAATTTTATATCTTCAAATTGAATGTTTTTTGTAGAAGAAGTCGTGGTAAATGAACCATCAGTAGCTTTTAATACATATCCTCTATACCATCTTTTTTCACCAAAGTCACCATACCCCGCACTGGTAACTGTTTCAGATGATGTGGTAATGGGACCAAATTGTGTTGTAGATTCTACTGGAGTGAATGTGCTATTTAGTGATTGTTGTACCCCATATAAGAATCCTACTCCATTTGTGACTGTAAATGTGAATATTGCCTGACCATTTCCTTCGAGTCCATCGATTGATGTTATCACAGATGTTGGAGAAGAAAGTGGTCCGAGAATTGGAAGGGCTGGGGTTGTTCCAATACCAGCATTAGTATGGATACGAATCGTACCATCAACCGATGTATATTCAGCCCAGGCCAAAATTGCATATCTGGTATTTGGTGCAATATATGGTAGAATATTAATTGTTTGTGAAAATTGGAAACTACCATTTAAGATAGGTGTATCAGTATCGATAATATTTGTAACTGGGCCACTTACATCTTGATTTGCAATGCTCGGATGTAATGTGTAACCAACAGCATTTATTGCTGGTGTGGTACCAGGTCTCATGGAATTTACAGTAACAGTAACAGTTGGTGTATTAGTTGTAGTATTCGTAACACTAAATTGAAGTATTGGTAGGTTAACTTCTCGAATAACATTACTATACACATAAGTAAGACCGTCATACAAATAAGCTCTTACATACCATGGTCTAAAACTTGCTTGGAAATTAGTCTGACCTGGACCAGCGTAAAATGTTGTACCACCGGCGGAATCTAATCTAGACGCACCTGTTCGAAGAATATTGAATGTGTTAACAGCATTCACGATCAATGAGTTTATATTACTAACTGAAGTTGAAAAAACAAAACCTGGATTCCATAAACTTGATACTCCTGTACTAACTGATACAAGAAGTTCTTGGTAACTAAAAGCACCAAGTGGGTCACCAGAATTGTAGAAGTTATAGGATTGTATTGGTTTGGTGGAATCTTTATAAGTGGTACTACTCAATTTAAGATCTACTATTGTAGGATTCACTGGTGTTGTAAATTGTATTTGATTTCCATAATAAGTGATACCGCCTGTTGTTGCATAAGCTCTAATATAGTATAAAGTACTAGCTGATAATATCTGAACGTCAGGGCTATTAAATGTTCCAACCCCAGTACCATTTGATGTGAAATTGTTAACTGATAGTATAGGCGATGGATTTATAGACCAAACAACACCTCTAGCAGTTATAGCAGGAGTGTCCCAAGTAATACTAGAACTAATAATATCTAATTTATTTGAGAATGAGTTTTGTACTGTACCAGTAGTAATTAAATATGTTGTTATGGCGAGTTGTGATGGAGAATAGTTAGTTCCAGCTTCATTTGTGGCATAAGCCCTTACATAGTATATAGTTCCAGAAAGTAGACCTGTTATCGAACTATTGAATGATCCTAAACCACTACCATTAGTTGTAAAATTGCTAGCTCCCAAAACAGGATTTTGAGCAGTTGACCAAACAACACCTTTTACTGTAACATTTCCACCTCCTGCATTAGTAACATCACTGCCGTTTATTTGTATAGAAGTATTTGTTATAGTTCCAACAGTTCCTATTGTAACAGTAGCTCTAGTAATTGAAGTAGTAGTAAAACTTCTTACTATTCCAATATTTGTACCGGCTGGATTTTTAGTGTAAGCTTTAAAGTAATAATTTACCCCAGGAGATAATGGTGATAATATAAGAGAGAAAGGACCAAGTTGCACATCTGTACCGGCAGGTACTTTTGTTGCGGCTGTTGTTACTGTTGTTCCAACAGCTGGTTGTGATGGAAGATTTTCTTCTAGTGTTGACCAGTAGAAACCAACCTCATCTATATCTACATAACCTCCCAAATCAACACCTGTAGTACCATTTAAAGTAGCGGAATTAGCAGTTACTGAGCCTGAGCTTACAGTTACTACGGCGACCCTTGATGTTGTGGTGAATGTTCTTGTACTACCATAACCAACACCAGCACTATTCCTAGCAAAAGCTCTGTAATAATAGGTAGTTCCTTCTACTAAACCTGTAATTGCTGCATTATAATCAGCTCCTGATCCTGTTAGATCAATATTGGAATCAGTAGGATAAACCGGATCTGCAAATTCATCAGTCGTCCATACAACACCTCTAGAAAGTACTACAGTTCCACCATTATTTGAAATAATTCCACCACTTTGTGCACCTTCAAAACTAATGGTAATAGCCGTTTTTGTAGTCAAAGTAGGAACATTAAAAATATCTATGGTATAAGTGGTTCCTCCTTCAATAATTCCTTTATTGAATGCAAAAGCTACTACATTATAAGATTTACCAGGTGTTAAATTTAAATTAAGTGTGAAATAGTTATTAGGAACTGTTAGTTGAGATGTGCTGAGAGTATAATTTGTACTAACAATTTGTTCTATAAAAGACCCAGACGGTTGCTCCCTATAACGAAATCCAACTGTTACTGGTTGACCGTAATAATCACTATTTCCAAATAGTGTAGAGTTAACATAAGCTCTGAGTGTTACAGAACCTGATGGGTTGTTGACCTCATTTGGGGTATTTGGCCTAACAACGTTAGGTGAATAAAGAGTTTCGAACTGTAAAATATTACCATAACCAACACCAGCAGAGTTTATAGCATAAGCTCTATAATAGTATAATGTGTTTAGATTTAATCTGGATAGAGTTACACCAAAATTTGTTATACCAGATGCTAGGGAAACTTTACCAACTCCAACTGTATTTACATCAAAAGGAGTGCTGGAGAGTGAATAAAGAATACCAACTTCAGTTACTGTATCACCACCAATATTTGTAATTGTTCCACTAGCAGTAGCAGATTGTTTTGGTTGTCCAAGAACTAATTCAAAAGGATATAAGTTATTATATGCCATCGACACTGTTGTAACAGCAGGTGTTGTATCAGTTGTGAATGATGCTACTGAAGAATAAGCCACTCCGGCATTACTTATAGCATAAGCTTTAACATAATAAGTTTTACCTGGTAATAATCCATTTAATGTGCCTGTAAAATCACCTATTCCAGAACCATCGGTAGTTCTAAATCCATTTTCTAAAGTTGGATCTGTCGAAGGTGATTCAATCCAAACTATACCTCTTTGTAAGATAGGTTGATTTCCACCTGTTACATTACCTTTTATCTTGGCTATGACACTTGTTATTTCATTAATATCTGTAGGTATAGTTACCGTTAGAGTAGGGAATATATAAGTTGTAAACACTAATTCATTACTACTGTAAACATTATTACCAGCATCTATTCTTGCATAAGATCTCAAGTAATAAGTTGTTCCTTGTGATAAAGGTTCAACTCTAAGTTCCCATTGCTCATTCGTATTGGTATAGAATGGTGCACCATCTTTTATTTCTTCTATTCTAGTTGGTATACTATTAGCATTTGCAACATTAATCGTAGAAGTTGACCAAACAAATCCTCTAGTTCTATATCCACTAGAATTTCCACCAAGGTCAGTAACTTGACCAGAAGCAGTTGCATAATTTCCTGTGAACGAAGCGGTTACCGCAATTACAGTCAATACCGATGGTGAACTAGAAGTTAGATCTATTTCTTGACCATATCCATAAAAGGTACCATTGTAGGCATATGCTCTAATTTCATAATTTGTTGATGGTGATAATGGTATGGTTATCGGATTAGTACCTGGAATATTTGTAACTCCTGTTCCACCAAATTCGAAAGTGCCAGTTTGTGTTTTCAATCTTATTAAAATACCAGATGATGTGATAGTACTATTGCCATTGAAGTTTATAATAACACCAGACAGAGCGGATGTGGTTGTAATACTAGAAGGTGATACAGTGGTAACCTGAGGTGCTGAAATACTAGCAACTAATGTTGGTCTTTCTACTATAGGTGCTCCGAATCTATCTCTTGTAACTTTATAATGTTGATATATTTCTTGTTCAGTTAATGCTCTATTATAAACTAATACTTGAGCTATATCTCCATAAAAATAACCATCAGTAGTTGATGTATCAGTAAGTATGTCGGTATTTGATCTTCCAATATGAGCACTTCTGAGTGGTGGATTAGTAATCAAAGTTTGATTTTTAATATTTAACAATCGTCCATTAACAAATAATCTCATTTCGGAGTTACTATAAACAAAAGCTATTTGGAACCATTCATCTGGTACCATTCCTGCTACGTCAAGTACAGTGGCTAAGGCGCCAGCACCACCTATTGAGAAAGAACCAGGCTGACCTAAAACCGTTGGATATTTTATACCAACATATCTATTTTGTCCAGTTGTATTATAAGTTCCATATGAGAAGATATATCTATATTGACCTGATGCAGATGGTTTAACTCTAGCCCAAGCAATTATAGTAGATGGTTCGCTACCAGATGGTAAATTAGTTGGAGAAAAACTTATGAAACTATTGCCTTTTTGGTCTAAATTTGATGAATTTGATGTTTTAAATCCATTGAAATTAAAATGACCACCATTAAACTGACTAAAAGTAGGTAAAGTTCCAGCAACAGTTGTGATGCCTTGAGTAACAGACGATTGTGTTAAGGTTCCATTTCTATTTGAACCACTTATATCTGAAAAAGTTAATCCTGTTAAGTAATAAGAAGAAGGTTCTGCACCATCTACATAAAGTATTCTTCCAAAAGTTGGTTCTTGGTTATAAGTAGATTCATTTGATTTATAAGATGTAGGCAAAGCTGCATATAATTTTTGTACTTCTGCGTCAGATAAGGTTCTATTGTGTATTGTCACATTGAATATTTTACCATTAAAAGGGTGTCTGTAGCCAGGAACCCAATCACCTATTCTATATCCCTTATTTGTCCAATCATAACTTCCTGTGTTAATAGTGTTAGTAGTGCTTAATACACCATTTTTATAAATAGAAATGGTTCTAACACCAGCAGATGTTGAAACTTTTACCGTAGCGTGAAAAATTTCATTGAATTGGAATATATTGACAGCGCTTATTTTAAGAGTAGAACCAATATTGTCTGATAATAAAAAAATTGTTTTATTATCTTCTTTTAATCCAAACATTAAACCCAAGGAAGGATTCCCAGTATTCATAAATAATGGACCAACTAAACCAGTTGAAAAAACTGTTTGGAGAGTTGATGGAGCAGAACTATTTCCATAACATTGTACCCAAGCAGAAATAGTAAAATTTTGACCTGGTTCAACAGTAAGGGTTCCTTCAGCATAACTAGTAAAACCCTCAACACCTGGTAAAATAAGTCCACTATTGAATTGTGCACCTCCAAGTAATCTAGCACCATTAGAATACATACTATTATCACCCCAACCAGCACTAGTACCTTTTTCATTTAAATAAAGGATAATATCCTTAGAAACTTTTTTTGTTCCTATTGATGAGAGTTTAATCCTAGAATCTGAATATTCTTTAATAACTTGAGCTGGTGTTAATGTCTTATTCCAAAATTTAACTTGTGCTATTTTACCAAAAAAATATGATGCAATTCCTTTATCATATCCAACAGAAACATTTGGGCTTGTAGTACCTATGTTAGTAGATATAAAACTTTGAACTAAGTTTCCGTCCAAATAAAAATTATATTTGTGACTTTCCTCTGAAGCACCACCTGTTGGTTGTTTTGTCCAAACTAAATGATACCATTTATCCAAGGAATATGTAGCATTTGTTGGTTGTAATGCGGCTCCTGACCCACCAAAGTAAAATCTATTTGTTGTGGGTCCAACAAAGGGAAAATATAAATCCCCACCAACCTGAAATGGTGAGTTAGTAGAACCACTATTAGCAAAAATTGCACTACCCAAAAATCCAGAAGCAATACCAAATTTAACATAGGCTGAAATAGAAAAGTTATTTCTAATAGTAAGTTGAAGAGTATTGTTTCCGAAATCAATTCCACTACCACTACCAAAATAAAATGATCCACCTTCTTCCAAATCAAAAATTGGCGTTCCAACTATTATTCCATCTCCAACATTCTGAGTATTATTTTTTGCTAGATTTATTACAGTGTTTCCACCATTGTAACAATCAATATATCTGAAATCTACAAAAAGAAACAAATCTGGATCTATTGGATCTGTAAATAATCTTGTTTGTATTGGATTTATTGGCATACAATTAATTCTTATATTCTATTATTGCTTGTTGTATTGTGAGCCGTGTATTCGCTGGTGTACTATCATTTGCAATACCAAAAAATACATCAATCTCCCCTTCTACATTTGTATTTACTGTTCCGGTATTGGATATGAAAGATTTACTGACACCAGAACCTGTTGCGAAACCAGTTCCGTTTACAAATGTGTTAGTTAAGCTGTATTCTTCAATTCTCATATAAGCTGCAAATTGACCACTAGAACCCAACGATCTACAAGTTATCATAAAGTTTATTTCTATTGGATTGGATATAATCAACTGTGGTACTACACTATTTACGGTAACAAGTAATGATCCACCAATTTTCAATTCATAAGTTATTGTAATTCCAGCTGGAACTGTTGGGCCAATAGTTTGGATTGTACCTACATATTTACCAGTAACAACTTTACCAACTGCCCACCAGTAAGCTGGTATTACTTTACCACCAGATGGTATAATAACATTTGGTTTAGATATAGCTGTTGCACCACTAAATATAGATGTAACTGAATCAGCGCCTATTGAATAGATACCGAGAGTTTCGATTTCACCACCTCTTGATATACTTCCATATGCATCTACTACAAGGTTTGAAAAAGATGTTTCTGAACTTGTGAATCCTGGGTTAAAGTAATGTACTAATATATCATCATCAACATCGGAAACTGGTAAAGTTATTGTACGATCACCAGTCAAGGTCTCATTTTCAACATTGAGATTTACTGAATAACCACCGAATAATGAGGCAGTTGCTGGTTTACCAAAAGATATAGTAGCTCCAGTGAACTCAATATTATCTTTATCGAAACGAGTCATTCTAATGTTATCTCTGTAGAAGTCTATACTACCATCTAAACCGGTTTGTAACCAAAGTCTACTATTGGTAAGACCAGTTGTTTTATCTTGAACTCCTATTCTTACACTAGCAGTACTATCATCTTTTAATATTAATTTTCTAGATACTGATTGTGTAGGTGTTCCAAATCCAACATTACCAAAGTTTATAGATCTAGCATTTGAACCAGTCACAGTTATTTGTGATTGAGTTCTTCCATCACCACTTATTGTTATTGGATTTGTGAATGATTTAGTACCACCGATTGTTTGAGTTCCTTCTGTCATTACAAAAGAAGCACTTGATCCAACATTTGGTATAGTTAAGGTGTTTCCACTCTGAGATGCTATTAATAGAGATGTTGAATTCACAATATCGTCAAGAGTAGTCCCTGAATCAACTGATGAGTAGATTGGAACAGACCATCTTTGACCAGTTTGTACATCTCCACTTCCACCTCCACCACCAGATACAGTTGCCCATATTGGTAGATTATATCCATTTGACTTTAAATAAACATCTGTTGATGTAGTAGCTGAGAAAGCAGTCCAACCACCAGCATATCTCACTAATATAGAACCAGTTGGTCCAGTTATAGGAGTTAATTCAGATGGTCCAGTTGGACCTTGTGTACCAGTGCCACCACCACCAGTTGGGCCTTGTGGTCCAGTTAATCCACCACCAACAATTATTCTACCATTAGTAATTGATTGAGCTAAGCTAATACCAACTTGATCTACACTTGAGTGGCTGATTGATTGTGGTATTATAACTTCATTGTTTTCATCTAAAACTTGTACAATTGGATATACACCAAGATTGTGTGAGAATGTAGCAGTGGTTCCTGTGAATACTTTTATTTTCTGACTGATACCTGCTGGTCCAGCAAAACCACCCCCACCACCAGAAGTTAATAAATCATATAAAGTTCCTTCTGATTGGAAATTAAGTGCGGTTCCAGTATACCACATATCACCACTAATAGGTGCTGATGGACCATTGGAAGCTGTTAAGAATCTTATTTGTGATTTATCAGCGGTAGCTTCTTGTATAGTTAACCAAGCAGGTAAACCAGTTGGATATACTTTCAAAATGTCCTCGGGATTCGCTGGCACTGCATCACCAACAACTACTATCTCACCACTAGAAGGTGATGAAACACCACGTAATATAAGTCCATTTGGAAGTTCATTTTTACGGACGTTATCAGAAATATTAGTCCATGTATCACCACTATCGGTTGTTTTCGCGACATAACTAAAATCACCAACTGCATAACCATCAGTAGAATTTAAGAAATCAATAGAACGAATACGGGTAGAAACAAGTACTCCAGTCCAGTTAGCACCACTGTCAATCGTTTTAAAAATAGATGTATTACCTTGAGTTTCTGGTTCACCACCTACAAGAACTGTAGTTGCATTTAAAACATAGATTGTATCAAAGTCAACATATCCATAACCACCATTTGAATATGGGTTAGTCTCACTACCCCAGTTTTGGCCACTATCGGTACTCTTTATTACTGATGATGGGTAACCACCATCTCTTCTTCTACCACTTATGTAACCAGTAGCACTAGTAAATTGAACTGCGAAATAAGCAACCTGATTTGTAGTCCCTATCTGTGTCCAAGTACCACCACTATTTGTCGTTCTGTATATTCTACCATAACCAACTGCGACCGCAATACTTGTTGATAAAGCCCAAACTCCTCTCACACCACGGCCTGTTAAAGGGTCATTGCCCCAACCACTTATTGATTGGTCTTGCCAGGTGGTACCACCATTACCAGTGTATAAAATAGTACCGTCATCACCGACAGCCCAACCTACACTAACACTTGCGAAATGAACCGCGTTCAAAGTAACAGTAACATTACTTGTTTGTTCCGTCCAAGTATCACCACCATTAGTAGATTTTCTAATAAGACCAGAATCTCCAACTGCATATCCTGTATCACTATCAACAAAATAAATAGCTCTTTCATTCCTTACTCTACCAACTTGTAAATTAAATGTGTTTCCAGAATTGGAAGAACGGAAAAACGTTCCTTGGTCCTCAGATAGTACAATAGATTCAACTAAACTGCTACTAGCACTTATAATCGCAACACCACCACCAAAGTTAGCTCTATCAGCTTCTGCAAAGAATGACCAAGGTGAATAATAGAACTTACCACTATTGGAGATTTCACCCAAAGGATCATTTTCATCATTTGTGAAGAAATTCCTACCAAGTGGATCTGTATTCTTAGCTGGTTTTTCAACTTTACCTTGTGCGTAGAATGAAACTTGACTTGATGTGAGTGTATTTATGTTTGAGTAATTCTCATTATAAAATACATTACTAGGTCTAGCAGCAAAGAAGTCAGCAGAAATCTTACCATGTGGTCCGAAACTCTTATGGTAAATACCAAATGAGTAATCAGGATTTCCAGATCCAACACTTTCAATAAACATATTTGTATGTCTATCTTGATTAAACCTAGATACGGTAGAACCTTTCTTAACTGGTGGATCCATATTTACAACAGTCTTCAAATAATGATGAACTGTGTTTTGGCTTCTTACTCTACCTTGACCTAATGTACTATCTTCATTTGAGTCATTTAACTGGAAATTATTATCATAATAGTTATCAGATGGGAATCCACCGTTTTCAGTATATTGGAAGTTAACAATATCAGCTAAATGTCCAATATCATTCCATTGATGGTGTTGTATTGAAGTACCTTTACCAACCATAAATCCACCAACATTAACATAGGGACCAGAGTTAGTAAATCCTCTATTTAGGTTTGCTAGTGCAGAACCATCGGCTAAACTAATATTAGGTGCTGATACAAATGATGTCCACTCTGAAATATTAATAATCGGACTACCTTTATAGTAATTATTAGCTCTATTTGCAGTACTTATATAAACACTAGAATCTATTAAGAATCTATCATGTTTTTTATTTGGTGTAGTATTATTACTTCTTTGGGAGAATAACTTAGGAACACCTTTATCATAATAAATTATATTTGCTAATGAGTTCTTCCAAGAAACTTCTTGTTTAATATTATAAGTCTGTGAGGAAGTAGATGAAACATAACCGTGTGAAAATGTTACTGTACCAGTTGCATCATATCTAGCATAATTTCCCCAAAGAGATGTTGCTCCTACTATATTATGTGTAATATCACCTTTTTGTGATACTGTTCCAAATGTCATTCTATTAGAAATAGAAGATGTTGCAGTATCGGATAACGGACCGAATGAAATCTGTTGATCTTCAAATCTCTTAAATCCTTTAATAAACTGACCACCCTCAGTCATAACAAATTCTTGTGATTTGTTATTTGATGGGATATTATATGAAAGACTTTGACTTATTGTAATTTGTTCAATTTCAATCGAAACTGTTCCAACACCACCAGTCACTGTCCAAGAAATCTCATCATCGAGTTTTAATCCATCCTCAAAATAAAGTCCTAGTCTACCTTTTTGCCCTGTTTTTTGCTCTGTTATCAAATCGAACTGATTAGTTCCATCATAGAAGAATAGATTATCACCAGTATACCACATATCACCAGAAGCTCTATTAGATGGTCCAGTACCAGGATTTAACCTGATTTGAGATTTAGATGTGGTAGCAGCTTGAATTTCTAACCAAGCATTAAGTGCAGTTCCAAATGTAGCTCCTCTATCAATTAATAAACCACCACCAAGATTTGCCTTATCAGATTCTGCGTAGAATGACCAAGGTTCCATTGCATATGAGTAAGTTGCTACCCATTGAGTTACTGGACTTTTGAAATCATATGTTGGTCTACCAGTTGGATCAAATACAGATGACAGTGTAGCAGATAATGATAATCCAGTGGATCTTGATACAGATGATTTAGATTGTGCAAAATAACCTATATGGTGGTTAATTTTAGCATCTGCAGTTTGATTACCAACTCTTGATGAGAAGTAATCATAAGCATAATCAATATAACCATTTGATACTTCTTGTCTTGTGAATACACCAATAGATCTTGATACAGTTGCATAATCTCTATTTAAAGTTGAAACACCACCAACACCAGGATTTACAAATAACACTGTTGTTTGAGTAAATCCGTAAAACGCTGTTTTGCCAGAATGTTCTTGGAAACCAGTTTCTAAACGCATCCAATGATGTAGTAAAGTATTTACATTACTTGTATCTGCTTGTGAAAGCATTTTTGAATGATCGAAGTTAAAAATAAAGTTATCTAAATGTTCTGGGTCTAATAAGTTTGGTCTAGTTGAATATGTTGGAGTACTTAACCAAGCAATTTTACCATTAGTAGCAGATATAATCATTGGGTGCCAGAAATTATCAGTAGAGGAAAACGTAAAGTTTTCTGGTCTCCAACCTCTTACAAATCCATCAAGTGATGAATATGTAGGTGAGAAAATATCAACATCATTCCAAAGTGGAGTGGTTTTATACCTACCTATCGATTGGTTCCAAGGATTTTGTACTTGTGCTTCGAATTGACTATTTCCAACACCAGGATTCCTAACTGCATTTCTATCGAGTTGACCACTAAGATTTTCAGAGTTTGGTACAACCGGAGATCCCCCAACATTTCCATTTCGTTTACCGTAAGCATTGTGGTGAATAACATCCAAATGTATTGCTTTTGAAAATAATTGTGTGTTCGAGGCGTTTTTTATCAATGGAAAAAGTGAACTCACACCATGAACCACTCTTGAATCTGGTAGGGTGGTTGGAGTTGGAACTGCGGTGTTTGTAGTAAATAGAATACCATTTTGATAATTTGAAGGGTGATCCCAAGATTTTATCATTTGATGACTAACTCCACCATCATTCACTGATCCATCACCAAGATTTAAAAATATAGAAGGTGTTCCTGTACCAACCCAATTAATTGTGGATGTATTGGTATAAGGATTAGACCATATAGTTCTTGCTTTATACAATCTAAATGTTAAAGAACCATCAATTGGATTTGAACCACCAACAACAGCAGTATTAGTAGATCCTGAGGTTAGATTTGTATTTTGTTTAGCTGGACTAATATTGAGTTGGACTCTTCCATCAAATGACATGTTCGATACTATTGCCTGATATTTATGAACAGTTTGATTGAGTGCGACATTAAATACACCAAGAAGATTACCACCGATCACTCCAACTCCCCTTGAAGTAATAAGATAATCACTTGTAGTAGTATCGGATACATCTGGAATGTTATAAGTTAATGATGCGGTTGTAGTACTCAAAGCATTATTAGCAAACTGAATACTTACTGGTCTGAGACCTACAGTAGACGGAATTGCTGCTGTTGGTCCAATTTCTAATCCACTTTGACCATTTGTATAAAGTGGTATAGTAGGTGAAACACCACTGGGTTTATCTAAATAGTAAAACCCTGTAGCGTTAGTATAAGTATATGGTAAAATTGTACCAGGTCCAATTGATCCAGTTGGTCCACTTGGTTGATACACCAATGCTAAAGCAGATCCATTTGGAAATCCAGTTATAGCACTACCTGGTGTACCAGCTAAATTAGTCACTGATACCTCATAGTATCCCATTGAAGCACTTCCTAGTATTTGTGATACAGTACCTACTCTGAGTGTTAATGCTCTAGTATTAACAAAAGGTGTCGCCGCTATGGTCCAAGTAATAACATCTCCAGTTTTCCATGTTGGTACAAAATTATCAATAGATATGGAAGACATATCGGCCTTACTAATAAACATTTTAGTTATAGCTGCTGTTGTATTATTGAAGTGTACTTTTCCAACACCAATACCAAATGAACCTACTCCAAATGCGTCATTCCGATAAGGTATTCCCGATGTTGTAATATCATATTCCCAAACTTGAGCTGCCTTAAATCCAACTTGAGACACCAAATTCCAATTTGCAGTTGGTGTGGGTATTATTAGACTTGGAGTTCCTCCAGTATTAGCATTAACATCGTTAGTTGCTATATAACTTGATCCAAGGTAATAAACAACATCATTTTTTAAATAACTGGTTGTTCCATCATATGTACTTTTCCAATTCATACCAGTGGCTCCTTGGGGACCAGTTGGTCCTTGAACACCGGTGAATCCTTGTGGGCCAGTAACACCTTGGGGACCAGAACCTTGTGGACCAGTTGGTCCTTGAACGCCTGTAAATCCTTGTGGACCAGTAACACCTTGGTTACCGGTAAAACCCTGTGGACCAGTTCTACCTTGATTACCGGTAAATCCTTGTGGACCAGTATTACCTTGAGGACCACTCAGTCCACCACCTGTAATAGCATATCCGGTTCTATTACTTGAAAATGTAAGGTTATAAGACATACTACTACTGTGTAGTATGGTATAATCAGTAAATGGAGTCATCAATTGACCAAAACCATCTATAACTTGTACCAATGGATAAGCTCCAAAACTGTGTGTAACAACAATTTGATTTTTAGATGAAAAGGGTGTATTCAACGTTGATGCCGCATCAGTTCCTCTTTGACCAACTAAACCTTGTGGACCTGTTTCGCCCTGTACACCTGTATGTCCTTGTGGGCCAGTAACACCTTGATTACCAGTAAATCCTTGTGGACCAGTTCTACCTTGAACACCAGTAAAACCTTGTGGACCAGTAAATCCTTGTACACCAGTAAATCCCTGAGGGCCAGTCTCTCCTTGATTACCAGTAAAACCTTGTGGACCAGTAAAACCTTGAACACCAGTATGTCCTTGTGGGCCAGTTTTTCCTTGAGGACCTGTGCCCTGTGGACCAGTATTTCCTTGTGGTCCGGTATTACCTTGAGGACCACTTTCACCTTGAGCGCCGGTTTCTCCTTGAGCACCCGTATAACCACCACCCAATACTACATAACCACTATATTCACCTACGAAAAGAACTGAAATTTCTCTAAATTCAGGAGTTTGTAAAAATGAAAGGCTATATTCAATACCAGCTGTTAATAAATTCTTATTGTAATCAATTACTTGAACCAAGGGGTAATCACCAAATGAATGTGTTACAGTTATTGAAGCAACATCACCTGGCGCACCTACAGCCAATCCAAATGGGAAAATAGTTGTAGTGAAACCATCTCTACCAGCTAAACCAATACCAGTTGGTCCTTGTGGACCTGTATATCCTTGTGGACCAGTTTCACCCAATCCACCACTAGAAAATAAAACTAAATCATCAGGTCCTAATCCGTCCTTCCACCAATATAAATAACCTTCCGCAGTTTCTCCTTCAGGCTCTACAATTATTCTAACGGTCATTGTTAAGAATCTAAGTTCATCTCGAACACTTTCCTTAGCTAAACTCAAAGCTTCTTCCAACGTGGATCCTTTATAGGGCCCAGACAACCAATCAAGTGGATAACCACCTTGTAAAATTTCTATGCCGTAATTAAATCCCGTCCTATCACTTGGTCTTAAGTCTTGTTGTGCCATCCGTTATAATGCTTTTTTTATTTATTTATTAATCTGGTATTATAGTTATTTGATGATAATTATTTCCATTTCCTGCTGGATATGGTGAAGCTTGAGAAGCACCATAAACTTTATATTGAGTTGTAGAACCATCATAGTTTTCTATACCTACTGTTACATAATTATTCAAATAATTATTTGTCAATGGACTTGTAGCACTGATTGCTGGTGCAACATTACTCACTTGTGATATTTTATAAGTATTAGGTATTGCCACAACAAAAACTCTTTTGGATGTACCAGTAAATAATCTTATAGTACCTACAGTGTTGTTGTACCAAGCCTTTGATTGAACTTTAACTTTGAATAAATCTGTGTCAAGATTAAATAAGTTTATTAATGAAGTTCTAGTAGGTGTAGTAGTCAACCAACTGTCACTTGCAGGTCCATAATAAAATAATGGTTCAAAGGTGACTGTTTTAGTCTGACTATCTACATCTCCAACTGAATCTGTTGCTCTTAATTTATAAGTCAATGACGTTGCGGCAACATCAGCTACTTTGTTTATTGGTTGTGTAGAATCATGTAGTACTGATGGAATAGGACCTCCATCACCAGATACAAAATTTTGGATTCCAGACAATGATGCAAAATTTGGTTCACTATTTTTCTTCCAAAGTAAATTCCATGTTTGTAAGTTTACTGATGGTGTAATTCTAGTTGCACTTCCACCTAAATCAGAAGATACATTTCCTTTCTCCCTTAATATATCTGTTTCACCAAAATCTGATTCTATGTCAGTTCCAGATATAGTTAATAAAACATCTGGTAATACATAATCAGTTACGTCAATAAAATCCACTGCGAAAGCAGAATCACCCCTTGTATCGGTAACTGTATATCTGAAATAATAAATATCTTGGAATGATGTATTAGCATTATATGAATATGGAAATGGTCTATCTGGTGATGATGGATCTTCTTTTGGTATTACTGTGTCGAATAGTGGTACCCAAATAGCATTAGCATTATCAGGAGCATTAGGAAAATCACTAAACTCCAACTTGGCAGATGAGAATGTGGCTTTAGTTCCATCCTCTAATACATTATTTATTGTATAACCCCATAAGAGTGAGAACTCAATAGTAGGTGTTCCATAAGGAATATTTAGCGGTAGTTCTATGTTAAGGGTAACCGTAGGTTTTAAGTTTTCATTGAGTACCATAAATATAAATTGTTCTATTGTTTTTCCTTTAGATGGTATTACTTCACCAGCATTATACCTACCAAAATATCTGTTATTTAGATTAACTGTAAAATCCTGTGTGAGTATTAACCCTGGTGATTGAGTCACCCATATTGGTAATGAATTAGATTCAGTTCCTAGACTGTACAAAAAAGAACCACTTGGTCCCAATCCTAATGCTGTCCAACCATATTGACCATATACCATGATATCACCAAATGTACCAGCTATTAAATCCATTCCATTTCCTGAACTACCACTAGCCGCCATTAAATCCCAACTTTGTGTAGCTACACTTGGAGTATAACCAAGGTTAGATGTTGTTATAGAGATATAACTAGAACCACTATATTGTACAACCTCATATAGATTATAAGTGGATGTTGTTGCATAAGAACCCATCCAAACAAATGAAGTGCCAGTTGAACCAGTTGCTCCATCCGATCCCTTGGAAGCTAATAGATTCCAACTCTGTGTCACTGTACTAGGTGTTAAACCAGGTGATGCAGTTCCAAGTGAAATATAACTAGAACCACTATATTCAACAACATTATAAAGTGAATAAGTAGAAGAAGTTGCATATGTACCTTGCCAAACAAATGAAGTACCAGTTGGCCCTTGTGGACCAGTAAACGCCATAGTCGAAACAGTGCCGATTCCTATGATTCTACCAAACTGATCTACTCTAAATGTTGGTGTTTCAAACATTGAACCATAAGTTACACCAGTTGTAACACTAACAGTAGCTAATGAAACAGTGAATGTATTTGAAACACTTATAGGTGTTGCAAACTTTGTATAATCTAATCCAAATGTACCACCACTTAAAGTTAATCCTTGAATATTAATTAAATTAAGACCAATTCCTAACTCAGATGTAGTTAATCCATTATAACCAAAGATTTGTCCCCACTTACCAACACCTTGTGAATCTGAATATAAAACACTATAAGAAGCTTGACCACCATCTTGTATTTTAACAGCTCCTTGACTGCCAGAAATAAGTTCTAATTGAAATGAAGATTGTGTTTTACCAAATCTAACATAATTAATATTAGAAGCAGAAATAAAGCTGCTATAAGTATAAGCACCAACTTGGATTAAATTATTCATAAATCCAAGTGTCCTATTCTCATTACCTAAGAAATCAAAATCAATAACTTTAAAAGTTGTAGAACTATTTGTATAATGATCTACTCTAAACTCATCTTCAGTTCTAATAATAAGTCCACCATTAAACTCTTTTTCTAAATAATGATTCTGAGCATCTCCAAAATATAATCTACTTCCAGTTCCACTACCGCCAATATTTACAAATCCATCTACACTGAATGATGCAAAAGTATTAGATGGTGTTGATCCAATGTAAACATAAACACCCGTATCTGTTATTAAAGACGATGTTAGTGAATCTGGACCAGCAAACTTAGCTACTCTATTAAGATCTCCTTTAATATTAGCGCTCGTATTAGGAACCCAAACAAACTCACCACTATATGTAGATGTACTTAAAACATACCCATAAGTGAATGAACCAGTTATTGCTAACATTGATGGAGTTATTCCAAAAACGGATATAACTGCATTTTGAATTGGCCCAGATGCATATGTAAGACCAGCACCAATTAAAACATCTAATCTATATCCATATTTACTATCAGTCGCTAATAAGCTTTGTGATAAACCAGCACCAATAAAGTAATCAAGTGCTAACCTCTTTTCAGAGTTAACTTCATCTACAATATACCAACTACTAGTTTCACCTTTCTTTGGATATATTTTACTGAAGCCAGCATCTGGTTGCGAAACAGAACCAGTTAGAATCCACTGAGGTATATTAAGAATATTATTTGTCGCCATTTAAATAGTTTTTATATTTACCTTGTTATATATTAAAAAGATAATTTCCAAAATGGTTATTAGGAGTAAAAATTAAAGAAGAAAAAAATATTAAGAAAATAATTGAACCTTTCAGATTTTTTCTACTATATTTGTATTCTCAATGCGAGGATGTTGTAATGGTAGCCAAGTCGGACTTAAAATTCGATGGGAGTAATCTCGTGAGGGTTCGAGTCCCTCTCCTCGTACACAAAAAGGTCTCAAAGTTGAGACCTTTTTTATTTTAAACAAATCCATAACAAATCCATATATTCCTTATGGCACAAAAGCTTTCATTGAAGTTCAATCAATCAAAATTCTCGGATTTAGTAAGTAAGTTAAAAGATTTAACTGGTATAGAAGATGTTATCAAGATTAAATTTGATAGTAATCACATGATATTATATTCAGTTCTATCAAATGAACAACAAGTATCCGCATTAAAGGCATATATGGTTTCCACAAAGGATTATATTGATAACTTTACCAAAGAAGAAACCTTTGATTTTATAATTACATCAGCTTCAAAATTTGTAAAGAATATACAATTCTTTAACACTGAGAATCAAATAAAATTTGATATGATCTATAAACCATTACCAGAAGATGATAATTTAATGCACATAAGATCTGCTCAACTATCAAATGGTAAGTTGAAAATATCTTGTGTTGGAGGTGAACAATTTAAAATTAGAGAAGTTAATAAGAATTTTATTGATACTAGATTGAATCCTAAAAATTGTAGATGGTCTTTTAAGGTCTCAAGTAGTGACTTTTCAGATGTAAAGAAACTTTCTAGCATTAATGAGGAAAAAACCTTAAATATAAATGTCCAAGATGGTAAAGTAACTTTTAACGAGATTTCTAAATGGGAATTAGAAGTAGATACAATAAAATCATCAAACCAACATTTAGTCTTTGGTAAAAAATACCTATCAAATATCAATTTAGATGATGAATTTGTTAACTTTAATATTTTTGATACTTTTATACTTGTGAAAGATAAAGAATCAAACCTTATGTTAAGTTTTGAACAGAATTTTGACACAGAAGATTAACCTTTTAATTATTTTGGTGTGTAACTTTTGTGAATTTTATAATACATGATGTATGTCTAAGGAAGAGAAATTAAAAAAAATAGAGAACCTAAAAAGACAAGCTTCAGATCTAAAAGGAGAAGTTGAATATTACAACGCGCTCCAATTAGCTTTGAAGCTTGTTTAATTACCCCCACAATTTAGGTTGTGGGGGTAATTCTGTACTTAATGGTAGTTACGGCGCATTTGCTGCACCCTACTTTATATTATTTAACAACTATGTGGCAGGTACCATAACACATGAAGGAAGGGTACTTACTCAAACAATGAATAAGGTTAATGAGGATTATTGGTATAACCAATGGCATTTAGATACAGAACTTCACCAAGTAATGAATCTAAAAAATGTCACACCAATTCCAAGAAATGAAGAGGTATCAATCTATGCGGATACTGACTCACTTTTTGTGTCATTCAAACCAGCAATGGATCATTGTGAGTGGAGACATCAATATTCATCAGAATTAGATTTTATACACGCACTTGATAAGAATAGATATGCTGGATATTTCAAAAAATGTTTAGATGAACATGCTCAAACTTATGGAGTTGAGAATAAACAAGATTTTGAACTTGAAAGGATTTCTGAATCTATTATTTCTATTGCAAAGAAAAAGTATATTCAACACATTGTATATGAAGATGGAATTCCATATGATAGAATGACATATATCTTCCCAAAGGGTGTAGAACTTGTTAGATCATCAACACCACTTTTTGCAAGGGATAAGATTGTTGGTATTGTAAAATATCTATTTGAACATCCAGATACATTCAACATTAAGGAACTCTTAAAATTGGTTAAGAATCTTAAAAAGGAGTTTGACTTATGTGTACCTGATAAGATTGATGATATTTGTATGCAATCATCTTGTTCTAAGTATGAAGATAAGGTTTTGAATGATAAGACCAAGTTAGAGTTTGTTAGTGGTGCTCACTTTGCTGTGAAAGCTTCTGCATATCATAACTATCTTTTACACAGGAATAAGTCAATACAGAACAAGTATGAGTTTATAAAATCTGGTGATAAGATTAAGTATTATTATTGTAAGGATAAGTCTTTAAATGATATTTTTGCTTATACAAGGGGTTCTTATCCAATTGAGATGGCTCCAGAGATTGATTTAGATACTCAATTTGATAAGTGTATTTTATCACCAATTAATTCTATTATAGAACCATTGGGATTACCATTAATAACTAAAAGATTGAGTGTTGTATTAGATATATTTTCTGGGTTTTAAAGATTTATATATAATACATGCTTAGATTTAGTGATTTAAAAAGAGAGTTCATAACCGAAACATTCAGTTATACAGATTCTGATTTCTATGATTATAATGTATTTATAGACAAACTTATATATCAAATGCACTCCGAAAGGGCTGTTAATATATCTCAACCCGGTGAGAAAGATGTTATTGTTTATAAGGCTTTTAAATATGAGAAAGATGAGATGCCTGGTAGAGAATATTCAGTTCTAGGTAAGGTGAATACTAACATGAAATTAATTGGTAGAATTGCTAGCCATTTTGAAATAAAGGACTTTAGTGACTTGAAAAATCGCATCGAGGAATTAAAGGAAAGTTTATTCACCGAAAACGGTGAGTTTTTTAAATCTAGTCCAACCTTTTCTGTTTGGGATACCATTAGGAGTACCGAAGAAATAGGTGAGATGAATGAAGAATATGTATCAAAGTTTATCTCGAAGGGATGGGGGCCAGAATCGAGTCCAGTTAGAGAAGTAACTTCTTCCTATAAAGATATGATTTTAGGAATTGATATCACATTCAATATTGGTGGAGTAGAAAAAACTTGTCAAGTGAAACCTTTAAAATCTGCTAACTTTAAAGAAAGAGGAGTTGTTATAATTAAAAGTAGTGGTGTTATGAAGAATTATAAAACAGATTTTCTAGCTTTTGTTGATATTTATAGAACTTATGGTAATAAATGTTTCTTTTTCAAGAATCAAGGAGTTATTTATGACAGAAAAGAAAAAACAATTACTATACCATACCAAAATTTGGTTAATAAAGGATATGATTAAATATAAAAAATCATTATTAAAAAAAATCATATAAATAAAAAATAATTTTTTATTAATGTCATTAAAAGATGAAGAACTTTATCCTAAATACTTACTTCATTTAGAATCTAAAAACTTGACAAGGGGTGGTTTTGAATTATCCAAAATGTCAAAGTCTTTATTTGAAGAATTCCAATCAAGATACGAAAACAATCCAAGTTTCAAAGAAAAAATAAATAATCAATATAAATCAATTGATAGGTCAGAAAAAATTGATGACTTGATAAAAGATGATTTTGATTTGTTTATGGAAGAAATGGGTCAGGAGGTCAAAATTGAAAATAAAAGTGATGATGACTTTTTTGATTTCTAAAACTAATATATAGTTAATATAAAAATAATTTTAGAAAATGGGAATTTTAAAGAAATTCAATGAGTATTTCTACTCAGATACTGAAAAAGATGAAGAAATGGGTCTTGGACCAAATGAACCTGAGATGGAAATGTCTGGTGAGGAGGAAGAAGAGGCTGGTGATTACCATGGTTCTATTGGAATGAAAAAGATTGCTCAAGCTTTAGGTGAAGAATTACAAGGAAATGAAATTATGCATGATGGTCATAAGATTAATTTCTTTTCAGAAACGGAAATGTATCATATAGATAGAAAGAAATTCAAAAGTGCTGAAGAGGTTATTGATTTTATGAAAAATCATGTGCACGGCAAAGAAGAACACACTATAGAATCAAAAAAATATAGAAGAAAGTAAAATAAAAAAACCTCTCAGATTTTGAGAGGTTTTTTTATTTATGATTTTAGTAATTCATCTGACTCTTGTTCTGGTAGTGGATCAGGATATTCTGTTTGTGATGAATTTTTAGAATCCACATACTTTCTCAAACCTAGTAAACTACTACCAATACCAACAAAAACAATAGATTGTGATATAACATCGATCGATGATGAAATAAACATTTTATCTATACATCCAAGAAGGAAGCATAGAGTACCAACTAAAGAAATAACTAACCCAGCAAAAGCTGTTCCTGAAGTTTTTCCATTCCCATTAGAAACCATTTCAGACCAAGAAAATTTTTGCATATTAAGTCCCATATAAACAAAGAATAATTTACATTATATATAAAGTAAAAAAAGGGATAAAAATTAAACCTCTTAATGAATGAAATAGAAATAATAAAATCCCTCATAACATCAAAAAACGATCATTTTATATTTGTTGAATATAAATTTTATAAAAAGTGGAAATGGTTAATTAAATTATCAGTACTTTTTAATAAAAATTATATTTCTTGTGAAATTTTCAGAAAGAAATATAAAGTAAATAAAAATATAGTTATTATTGGATTGAAGTGGGGAGGGAAAAATGTAAAAAGAAGGACAACTGGTCTTGCTAAGGAGTCTTTAGATGAAAAAAAGAATGCAAGATGTATATACTGTAATAGAAAATTAAATATTCAAAATGCTACAATTGACCACGTAGTACCAATTTCAAAGGGTGGGAATAATTGTCAGGTAAATCTAATAACTTGTTGTTTTGTTTGTAATAACGAAAGAGGTGATATGGAATTCACAAAGTATTTAAAGTTGAAAAATGAAAAATACAGAAATGTAAAAGAAATATTCATTTAAAAGTGAAAAAAAATATATTCAAATATTTAAGGAAAAAAATACTTGAACATTCAACTATAACAGAAGAAGTTTTTGAATTTTTTCATTCATATAAAATTGAGTGTTTAGGATTTACAGAAACTATAGATTTGCCCTTACCTTTACCTAATGTAATATTCACAGATAGTCTGCTCATAAACAAATTAGTTGGAAATCCAGAATTTTTAAAAAAGTTAGAACAGGTAGAAACCAGAAAGGATAATCTTAAAACTTTACTGGACTAAATTTCCTTTTTTCCTTTTTGGGAATCCACTTCATATCCATCAAATCTTTTGAGAAAAAATCTCTTAGGTTAAATTTCTTACAAGGGTCAGGTGAAAGTTCAGCTAACTTGTTCAAATCCTTAACTTTGGATATTCTATACATTAGCCCATAAGGATCTGATGAGTTCTTTTGGTCTACAATATTTTCAAATAACTTCTTCCATAGAAAAACAGGATAACCATCTTTAATCTTTTCTTCGGATTTCTGATATCCAGCGGAATCATTATCATAAAAGTATTGCAATTCAAGTTGATTATTCTCTAAAAACTTCATATCAGTATTAACACCAACTACACCAACACTATTTGGGTAGAAAAGTGAATCTAAGTACCCCTCAAATACAGTAATCCTTTCTGAGAAATCAACATTTAAGATATTAAAGTAATAACTTAACTTATTGTAGATAACTAATTGATTGGCATCTATATCTGTTATTTCTTCAACCCCATAAATCCATTTATAAAGAGTTTCATAATTATAAATCTTGAACAATCTTCTTTTTCCTTCTTTGAGGTTTCTAACTTGACACCCAATTATTTTATTTCCTTTTTTATTTAGGAATATAATTATGTGTTCTGACTTTTCATCATTAATCCAATATTTACCTTGGTAGATATTTTGGTGAAGTTGTGGTGGGATTCCTCTACCAATGAGGTATTGATAGATTCCTGAGTTTTTTTGAACTGGTTTAAAGTCAGTTATAACATTCTCACCATTATTGAATATCCTCTCAAGGTCTGTAAAGTCAAGAAGTTTATTTAATTCAGTTTCCATCAAATCTTCTTCAGCATCTTGGAATGAGATTTGTGAGTTTAGGTGTTCTATGATTTCAAGTTTCTTAGATGGATCTAATCTTAGATTAAAATCTTTGGTGAATTTATCAAAGTTGGTTTTTTTACCACAATTAAAACATATAAAAAGGAGTTTATTAAAGTAAAGGTTACCTCTTTTCTTATATTCTGATTTACCATCTTGACAATATGGACAGCATATATTTAAGCGATCTGAAAAATCATTAATTTTTCTTCTATTAATGGATTTGAATTCTTTATTAAGAATATCTTGGACACAATTTTTTATATATGATTTATCCATCTGGGTAAATTTTCATGATATATACTTTGAAAATCAATTAAGTTTTCATACTTTTGTATCGTGGAACAAAGAACAATTTATAATTCAAAATACAAATCTGGTGACACAGTAATTTGTGTAATAAACTCAAGAGCAACACTAACAGTTGGTAAGGAATATCAAGTAATCGATGTTTATGGAAATTCATATACTGAAATAGATGAAGTCTATGAAAGGTATAAAGATGAAATAACATTAGTTATAAAAAATGATGATGATGAACCAACTTGGTATGACCATATGCGTTTTGTCCCAAAAGATGAATTCAGAGAACATATTATTAACGAAATATTAAAAAAATGACAATTATTGATTTTTACAAAAGTTTATCAAAATTACTAACTGATACAAGAGAGAATTTTATAACTAAATCTCAAGCTGAGAAAAGACTTGAGGAGTTATTAGAAGATGCTATTAAAAACAAGTTAGATGTTAAAATAGATCCAAATATATTAGATTCAACAAATCTTATGAGATTAGATGATGAAAAATCATTTAGATCGGAAGATGATGACTATGGATTTGAAACTGATTCTGATTCTTCTTACTCTTATTAAAAGTTATGTTAATAGTAGGTTCAAAAGCATTAAAATTCCACTTCCCTAATTTTAAAAGGGAGGTAAAGGACATTGATATCATTGGATATTCTGATGATGTTAATACTCTTTGTGACCTATTGTCTCCAACTGAGGTTAAAAAGGGTAAAAATACAGTATTATTAAAAAACATAACTAATAAAACAGATATTTTTAACACTGATAATGTTGAGGTTTTATTAGCTGATGATTCTATATCTTTAAAAAAATATATGGAATATGATAAGGTTAGTCTATTTGCTTCTACTGAAGTTCTTTTTTCTCTAAAAAAGAGTCATATCAACTTTCCCATCAAGTTTAATAAACATATCGAGGATTATTTATTTCTTTATAATCATTTCAATGGTATTGATTACTTAGATGATGTAACAACGTTAAACTTTAAGGAAACAGAAGAAAGATTAGGTAAGTTAAAAACACCATCACTAAAAAAAAGTGTGAAAGAATTTTTTGGACAGTCGGATGGTTATGTAAAATCTTATTTTATTCACGATGATATTCATAGGGTAATGGCTCATTATGATAAACCACTTTATGAAATGATGCAGGTAGATAAAAATTTAGCCAAATGTGAAAAAGATATGTGGAATTTGTTTACCTTTGAGGATAAATGTAAGTGTGTTTTAGAAGAAGCTTATGTAATTGCACTTGAGAGAAGGATTATACCAATGATTTTTGGTGGTGGCAGTGGATATACAAGTGAAGAAGCTTTAGATTGGGCACTTATGAGAATTTGTACAACTCTTTGTTCTGGTTGGTTTAGGAAGTTTGCAACGAATAACTACTATGATATAAAGAAATTGTCAAATAAAAATTATGTAGAAAAATTTTTAACAGAATACGAAAATGGTAATATCAAAAGACAACCCAGTAATTGAAGCTAAATTAATGAAAAAGAAATCTTTGAAAGATAGTCCAGCTATAGAAGTTGGTGAGACTTTCATTGGTCATTATTACGAAAAACCAAAAATTGGTAACACATTTTTCTTTTTTGGTTTAAGTAATGGGGATAAACTTGGTAGACCTTTCCAAACAACCGCAGTAACAAAAATTATTGATGAATTTACCTTTGAAACTAAAAACTCTGTTTATTATCTAATTGATAAGTCAAGGGAAAGGGATATAAAGATTGAGGATATACTTAAATGAAAAAGACACCTAAGTGGTGTCTTTTTTTATTTCTTTGATTTATTTTTTTTCCTTTTAAAAGCAAATTTCTTATAAAGGTCACTTGCTTGATTGATGTTATTTTTCATTTGGTTATGATAATCATCAGTTGGTGCATCTTTACTATTTGGATAAAGTCTTTGAGTCATATTGTTCCATTTAGTAAATGGTAAAACCGAAGATTCCATACCGGTAGCTTGATGTGAAGTTTCAACTAAACCCCATTTGGAAAATGGTAATACATTATTTTCTTCAATTGGTCCTTCTTGTTGAAACTTTGTTTTTTCACCACTCTTTAAAGATTTCTCTCCTACTTGTTTGTCTTTACCAGTGTAAAAGAAATACAAACTCAAAAATTTGGACAATCCTGACTTCTCACGAAAATAATCCATAATATGAGTAGAATTCTTTGGATCATCATCAGACATACCAAATTTTATCTTTACAGGTCTTTTTATTTTTTCCTCCAATTTCTTTGCAAAATTCATACACTTGTCAATACAATAACTAACAGCTTTAATTTTCGATTCTTCTGGATTGGCCGCACTACCTTCACCAAATTTATTGGCAAAATCTTGTGAACTAACTCCAAAGAAATCACATTGGTTTAAATACTCTTGAACTATTGGATTACTAGAAGGCTTACCTTTCAGTTCCCTTTCTTCATCACCAGAAAGTTCATCAAAATAAAATTTGAATTTTCTAAGATTTTGAAACATCTCATCTGCTAAAGTCCTACCTGGATTCATAGATGGTGTGATGGTAAGGTAATTATCAATTACGTATTCAACTGCCTTTTTTATAGTAGATGGTTCATGACCTCTCGCAGTAATAATAGAAAATATAGCACCTTCTGATAAACATTTTAGAAAATTATCCCAAGCTGGTGCAAACTTTGACTCCTTCAAAGCCACCATGACATCTTCGATAAAAGCTGATTTTCCCCTTGGTCCATTATCACGGAAATCGGAAAAAGCTAGTCGAATACTTTCATCAACATCACCCTTATCAGCTTTTGGTAATTGATAATCCTCACTATGTCTCACTAGTGCAAAGTCTGAAGTTGATACATCAATCGGTGACCAACCACCATCGGTCTTTTGTTCCATATGGATCTTTGTAGGCATGTGGAGAATGTTATCGTCCCAGTCAAAGGCGAAATACCTCAAGACAAAAGAATCTATGTCTTGAAATTTTTCAAAATCTTCATTAAACCTACGAATCATATTACTTCTTTCTTCTTTTTACAAAGTAGTTGAAAGACTCAAGTTTTCCTTCTTCATCTTCTTCCATTTCTTCCATTTCTTCTCCTTCATCATCCATGTCTTCTCCATCCATTTCTTCATCATCACCGAAATCTTCTTCTTCTTCCATATCATCATCACCAAAAGAGGACATTTCATCATCATCACCTTCCATTTCGTCATCGCCGAAATCTTCGTCACCTTCCATTCCTTCAGACTCTAGTTCGAACTCTTCTACTACTTCGTCATCTTTCATTGCAGAGACCATGATCTTACCATCCATCTCTTCGATTTTTATTTCAAAACCATTTACTTCAATTGTTGTTTTCATATCAATTAAATTTTTATTTTTATATATTAAATTTTAAACTCTATTTTAATTTAAACTTTTATTATAAATGGTGTAAAAAATATATGACTAATAATGATTTTAGAAACTACGCAATTAAACATAGAAAGATATCTAGTACTTTCTATGACTCCTATTCAAAAGTTAATACTACTCAACATATTTTAGATGATGTTAGTGAAGGTATTATGGTAGATATATTTTCAAAATTATTGGATTCTAGAATTATATTTCTCTCAACTGAAATGGAATCTGATATTTGTAATATAGTTAAAGCCCAACTACTTTATTTAGAACAACTAGACTCTGAAAAAGATATAAAAATTTATATTGATTCTCCAGGTGGATGTGTTTATTCTGGTTTAGGTCTTTTAGATACCATGGAATATATCAAACCAGAAATTGTTACCATAAATACTGGATTAGCTGCTTCTATGGCTGCTGTACTTTTATGTTCTGGTACTAAGGGTAAAAGAAAAGCTTTGAAAAGGTCAAGAACAATGATTCATCAACCACTCGGTTACCTAGGTTTTGCACAAGCATCTGATTTTGAAATTGATGCTAAAGAAATTAATTCCTTGAAAAAAGAACTTTATGAAATAATTTCTGAAAGAACTGGTCAAGAATTCAATAAAGTTTTCAAGGATTCTGATAGGGATTATTGGATGACTTCTGGAGAAGCTCTTAAATATGGTATGATTGATGAAGTTGTAAATAGAAAATAAAAAAACCCCCTTAAAGGGGGGTTTTTCATTATTCAGCAGCCGGTTTCTTTTTCTTAGGTCTTGGTCTTCTATATGACTTTTTTGGTTTTTCTGTAGATTGCTCCTCAGTTTCATTTCTTGGTTTTCTAGCCTTAGATTTAATATCTTTAACTGTGGTTGATTGGGTCTCAATCTGTGGATGTGAAGATTCTACTTTTTCCAAGATTGGTTCTTCGATGATTTGTTTAACCTCCTCAATTGTTACTTCTTCAACAACTGGTACTTCTTCAATTGCAACTTCTTCAACAACTTTTGCTTCATAAGCATTAGATTCTACGATTTCAGTTGTTGATTCCCCAAAACCGAATAATTTTTTAAGACCACTTAAAAATCCCATAATTTTTCAATTTTTTTCTTATATATATCATGTGGAATACGCTTCCCCCTTAAAAAATCAAAATTTATTTTTTTAATATAATATATTATGAACTTCCGATATGATCCAAATGAGGAAAAATTGATAGTGCAAAATTCAACCAGAATTGAATATCATCAGATAAATATATGGCTCACCAGACATGTAAAGGGTTATAGATTTATGCCTGCTTTTAAGATGGGGGTTTGGAATGGTCAACAAAGTTATTTTGATAATGGTAAAATTAGTTTAGGTTTGTGGAGAGAATGTTTAAAGGCTTGTAAGGAAATTGGAGTAATTTTTAATATTGAGAATAAAGATGAATTCCCATTAAACAGAGAAGTAACATTAGAATCTGTTAAAGATTTTTGTGATGATTTTTTCAAGGATTATAAAATAAAGGATAGGACTACTGGTGAGTGGATACCATTTAAACCATATGACTATCAAGTTGAAACAGCTTATAAGATTTTGAGAAATAGGTATTGTATGGCTGAAGTTGCTACATCTGGTGGTAAGTCTTTAGTTATATCAATAGTGATGTTTTACACTTTAAAAAATATAAACCCAGAAGCTAAGTTTTTAATTATTGTCCCATCAATAACATTAGTAACCCAATTCTATGAGAATATAATGGAATATAATTATGGATTTAATTTTTTATCCAACTATCAAAATAAATTAGATTTTAGAGAGCATAAAATTGATGAAATAGTTAAGGAAAATCCAACATATAATCCTTGTCATTTAAAAATGGAGGAAATTATGTCTGATAAACCAAGAAAGTATTCTGGTCCAACTCAACCAAACATTTATATTGGATGTTATCAATCATTAGAAAAATGGCCAAAAGAATTCTTCCAACAATTTCATACAGTAGCTTGTGATGAAGCACATGGTGCCAAAGCAACAACATTGACAACTATATTGAAGAGGACATTTGGGCATGCTTATAATAGATTTGGTGTATCTGGTACATTCCCAACAGATGAAAGCTTGGAGATATTAACAATACAATCAGTATTGGGTCCAAATGTAACTAAGATTGAGGCCAAGACCCTAGTAGAGTCTGGAACTATTACTCCTATGACTATAAAGGCGGTTGTCTTAAACCACTCACACGGTCAGTTAAATGAACAACTAGCTTATATTAAAAAAATGGGTGCTGGTGCAGACGCTTTCAGGTATGAAAAAGAATTCATACAACAATCTGATAAGAGGTTAGAATTTATAAAAAAGTTAATAGATAAATGTGATACTAATACTTTATTACTATTTCATACAATTGAATATGGTACTAGAATATATGATAAATTAAGGACTGAACTAACTAATAAAGACTTTTATTACATCGATGGTGAGATTAATAATAAACAAAGGGAGTTTATTAAAAAGGAAATGGAAAAAACTGATGGTAAAGTTAAAGTATTATGTGCGAGTTTTGGTACACTGAGTACAGGTGTGAGTATAAATGCCATTTTCAATGTTGTTTTTGCTGATTCTTTCAAATCTGAACAAATTATCATTCAATCTATTGGTAGGGCTTTAAGAAAACATAATGATAAACAAGTTGCTACCATTTTTGACTTAGTAGATGTTTTCGATCCAAAAGAAATGAATAACATTTTATACAAACACTTCTTAGAAAGAGAGAAGTTTTATAAAAAGAGAGAATATCCTTACAAAGTTATAAAGATGAATCTTTAAGCTTTGTAAGAACCTCCAAATCTTTTAATTGTATCAATATCAGCTTGTGTAAAGTCCCCTTTATATCTAGCAGCTTTTATCTCAACTGGTTTTGGTTTACCATGATATTCCCAATGCCACCACTCATCAGTTCTAGAATCATCTCTAAGAGCTACTGGATTATACCAACCAAAGTTTTTAGCATTTTCCAACATCCAAACATAATTTGGGTGTTTAAATCCAGATGGTCTTGCATCACTATCTTTGAACATTGAAGTTCTTACTCCCCAATACATATCAACTGCAATTCCCCATCCATGATTAGATGTGCCAGGTTTTGCTGCTCTACCAGCTCCATATTTCTCATATAATGCTTCTTGTCTTGCATAGGATCTATATCCATCAGTGAATGATATTTTTTGTTTTCCCGGAAAATTAGTTTTATCAAAAAGATCCATTAATTTATCAAGTGCATCGGAAGCTTCTGCCATCAAATATGTAGAATCACCACGTAAGCTTTTTGATAAATATTTATTCTTTTTCATTTTATTATTTGGTATCTTACCATTATCATAGTTGGAAACAGCAACAGTCTTAATATTAGCTTCTGCTCCTATTGTTTCTGACTGAATATCATTTGGTATACTTGGATCTGTTATCTCAGCTCTACCACTTTCAGGGCTATCTTCTGGAGTATAAGCTGGTGTTTTTGTTTTAACAAAGTCATTAGGTCTAACAGTCGATTTCCACTTATCTCCTTCTTGGTCTATATACTCACGGGTTTGTTTTTTTACTTCAAGATTATTAACTATCCAAACTCTATCTGATAAAAATTTAGGTGTTCTAGAAGCTTTATATTCTAAACAACATTGTATCATTGCTGGGTTAGCAATAACTGGTGCACCAAGATTACCCAAATATGGACCACCATTAGCACCTAATAAGTTATCAATAAATGTATCCATCCAAGCCATAAATGATGTACCCAATACTGCAGCCTGAGCTGAATCAGGGGAACCAATCAAAACTTTTGAATTTCCATCTCTTAGATTTAGATTTATATTACCATCTTTATCTAAATTTATATTTGTATATTCATGGTCTAATTTTAAACCAGTACTTTCGGAAACAAAGACTTGTGTAGAATGATCAAACATTAAACTAGAAAAACTTAAATAGTCTTCTTCGGATATAGCTTTTAATTTATTTTCTAAATTTATATTAAAGTGATCTGCTCTTATATACTCTGGTTTATAAGGGTTACCCTCATCAAAAACTATTGATACGACTTTGCCTATTTGTGGTATATCCGCCACATTACCACTCAAATCTTTCCAAGGCACAGCCCATGGCATATCTTCAACGGGTATATCATCAAAAACGTTGAAAACCCTTACTTTGGCTCTACATAATCTTTTAGGGTCTTTGTTATCTTCCACAACCCCTACGAATACTTGATGTTTTAAGTCATCTATTGTCATAAATTAAATTTAAGGTTTACTAAAAAAGCTTTTTACTGAATTCCCAAGGGCGTTTCTAAATGTATTAATTACATCATTTCTAAATGCGTTGGTTCCAGTATATACGTTAGTAGGTTCACTCATTCTACCGAGACCAACTGAATTTCTTATATTATCAATAGTTTTATTTAAAAGTGCTGCTTGGGTTAATATTTGTCTATTAACTTCATTTATCGCAGCTCTTTTCAAACCTTGTCCAATTTGGTCAAATGCTTTATTCACACCCAATGCAAATCTTGATGGTGGTTTTGTTATATCAGAACCACTTTTAGTTTCACTATCTTTAACTTTTTCATCGTCCTTTAAGGATCTTAGTGTAGCCAACGATCCACCTTCTTTATTTATACCCAAGTAATCATCAAACGCATTTTGATCACCAACAGTATTGTAAGCATTACTTGCAGCAGCGATTGACATTTGATCATCGGTTTCAGTTAATGGGGCTGGTGGTGCGAATTCATCTTGACCAAGTGCAAACTCTTCATTTGGATCTAGTGCAATTTCATCTGGATCAAATTTAATTTTGTTGTACTGAGTTGGTACTCTTGGATAAGAATCAATTTTGTTTAAGATAATATCTGGTTTATTTACATTTTTCTCGTCTGACATACCATCAGTCATATCCTTTTTAGATGTATCAATATTGTAATAACTGATATTTCCGTTTTGATCTTGTTGAAGAGTTATTTTGCCTGAAAACTTCTTAAACTTAAGGTTCGAAAATTTATAATCAAAACTCAATTTGAAGTTTTCGAGTACTTCAGTTTTTGCATTAGATACCGCATCACCATGTGGCATTTTATCAAATAAAAACTTACACTCATAAAGTGAATAAGTATATTTAGATATTTGATCCGCATATAACATTATCCTAGTCGGATCGGTTGGATTCGCCATATGTCTAACATAATTTCTCATTTCTGTTATATTTATATCAATATCAAACCTAAGAAGGTTGCTTGGTATTAATTCTTTACCATTTATCCTAGAATAAGATAAAGCTTTATAAAGAGATGATAGATATCCCATATTTTGAGAAACATCTTCCAAAAAGTCCAAAGTAATTAAATCTTTACCAAAATCAATAAAATAAGTTGGATCTGGTCCGGGGCTTTCAACTAATTTATCTAATCCAGAAATATTTTGGAGATAATAAGATTTATTAGTGAATGAATTATCGGTTATTGGTGTATCAGTTGGTATGAACTTTTTTAATTGTTTTCTAAACTCTGTTAATATTTTCTTTCTTGAATTTATCTCAACATAATTAGTCCCAAATGCAGCTATAAAATCATCTAAACTATCATTTAATAAAGGTGATGTTATACCTTTTATTTGTAAATCCACAGCCAAAATAGTTGGGTCTTCATTTTCTTCAAATGTTCTAGAAAATAATGATGTCCCAATCCATCTTTTTGGAATGTTCTCTTCTAATACTGTAGCTTTTATTTTTGGTATAGTATATTCACCAGTACTATCAATAAAATAGTCTAACAAATGAGTAAATCTTTTACTAGAGTAATCTTTATAATAGTTATAATTCTGATATCTTAATCCTGTTTCTACACCAATTGATGGATCTAAATATAATCCAAGTCTATCTTCTTGATTTAATGAGTCACCATCTCTTAGACTAGTAAAAACCCTTTGACCATATTCAATCTCTGTGTTTGTTGCTAAATCTATATTAGTTGGGTCTTTATAAAAAGCTGATGGTCTTAGGTTTTCCAAGTTAACTTTAGATATTGGAGAACCAGTACTATCTCCAAAAGCCAACTCTGTTTTAATCTTTTGGCCAGCTCCATTTATAGAAATACTACCATCTTCATTCTCTACTGTTAAGCTTTGCCCATATTCTATATGTCTACCGGATACAAGATCTCTACCACCCTTTCTATTTTTAAGAACAAATAATCCACTAACTTCTGGGTCTAAATTAGCTTGCTTAGCCTGCCAAATTGGCTCTTGATCCACATAGAAATCTACAGGTGGTGTGAATCCTCTTGGGTATTTTTTTCCGGTTACTGAGTTAGTACTTCTACTATCTCCTTTTTGAGTTCCAAGTCTCGAATTCTTTTGAATAACCGAATCGGTTATCTGATTGATAGGATTACCATCATCATCATTGATTACAAAAAATGGGCGACCTTTAGACATAATAAGTATATATTAAAATTTTAGTTATACTAACCCCAATATAATTTTTAGTCTTTCGTATTCACTTGTATATTTTTCCTTTGGAATTTTACTTTTGAGTTCTAGTGTATTAAGATCACCAGTTGTTTTATTTTTAAAATACCATATAGAAACAGCTATAGAATTTTCTATCTGCTCATCGGTTTCGGAAGCACTAACATGAGTTTGGTTATTTGATGATACTGTTGTTGGATTACCAACTAAATCTTTTCCAAGTATTTGACCAACCTCTCTATATTGTTCTTCTCCTTGTATTTTGACTAGTCCTCTTCTACGAAAAGGGGTTGTATCTGGTACATAAGTTTCTGATGGAGTTTCTACTCGTCTTTTTAAAGTATAAATCTTTTTTTTTCCAACACCACCATAACTATTTGAATCATTAAAGCTTATAAAAGTAGTATATATGGGTGGTTGTGGCAATCCTTCTTTTGTAGGAATAGCTTCTTGTATAGCGGTCACCACTATTAGGTCTATTTCGTCTAAAGTAGTTAGGTCAATGGATTCATCTTGATCTGGCGGAAATAAATTTTCTCGTAACAGGTATATTACATCTTCTAATTTATCAACATCTGTATATACATTGTTAACAGGATCTACGGTCGTTGCCTTAGCTGGATTACTAGACATATAATCTTCTAACCTTTTATGAATTACTTCATACAAAGGCACGCCCCCAATTTTGTAAAGGTCCAAATTAAATTCTGGATTTGATTTATCCACCTTCACTATGATTCTATAGGAATATATAGTTTCCATAAAATTTATTTACTTTTTTTATAGTAGTTAAACCAGTTTATATCTTCCTCAACAAAAGTTAAGAAGTTTGATTCAATGTTTATATAAGATAAAACTTGAGCAATCTGATCTAAATCCGTAATACTATTTTTATTTAGTATAGTAATCATTGGTATATAATATCTTTCTATTACTTTAGGATTTATTCTACCTGTATAAATACTTCTCCACATTTCTTTTGTTAGAGGGAAAGTTTCTTCTATTGGCCCCTCTGGTGTTGGTTCTATTATAGGTGGTGTTTCTGCACTTTGTGTAGCACCTGGAGGTTCTGGTTGTGAAGCTGTTGGACCAATTGGTTCTGGTTGTGTTGGTAATGGAGCTTCCTGATCTGTAGGATTCTCATTATTCTCATTTTGACCTTGATTTGGTTGTTGTTTATTATTATCTTGTCCTTCTTTTTTCAACTCATCTGGTGATAATTCAAGATCTCTTTTAACTAACTCTATTCTTTGTCTTAAACTAGAATTGATAAAGGTAAATGCAATGTCACTAATCATCCATTGTCCAGAAAGTCTAGAATTCAATTGTGATCTAGCCATATTATTAGATTGATTAGATAAAATTACATAAACTTTTTGAAACTTATAATAATTATAATTTGGTGATGGTAATTCTAATATTAGTCCAAGTTTATCCAACTCTACTAAGTTTATTTCATTTTGTACATGAGCATAATAATAATTCTTATGCATATTATCAGTATCAATTTTACCAGTATATTTAAAGTTTACATTTTCTTTAAAAAACTGTTCGTCTTGTGGTGCACCCCTCATTAGAATCTTTTTATCAGCTTCTCCAGTGAGTGCATCAACATCGAATTGTAAAAAAGTTTTTTCTAACTCATCATAAAATTTTATCTTTGTAAGATAACCTTTTTTCAAAGCTAGTTTTGTTGCATTATTTATTATGGTAAACTTTTCAAAATAATAATTTGACTGTTTGGCTGAGAAATCATTGGTTAAAAAGTATTTTTGTACAGTCTCTGAACTTAACTTTTTGGTAACTTCTTCCATACCAGTATTGGTAACACCTAATTCTTTTTCAATATCTCTTTTTAACTCTTTTTCTAAATCAACATAATTTAAATGGTAATAGAAATCAATATAATGTTTCAGAAATGTTTCATCAGATTTATAACTATATTTGACAGTCTCATTTAAAAATTCAAATAATTTATGACCAGTGTTAATCCAAGTCATTTTATCATCAGTGTCATCAATATTAGAGTTAAATCCAAGTCCTAAATCTTTTGATATTTGTTTATAAAGACCAAAAGAGGTCAATTGTGGATAAGATTTAAATTTTTTCAAATATAAATCCTTAACATCTAAAAACCCTTGGATTTGGTAAATTCCTTTATTTTCTGAGAAGTCTATTATTTTAAAATCTAAGTGAATAGGTTTCAATAATTTAGTTCTAGGGTTTAGAAAAAAGCTTATCCTAGAATCATCTAAAGGCATTCCCTCATCTTTCATCTTACCGAGGGAATCCCTAAATGTAACATTTATATGTGGAATATTGTCAACATAAGATAACTCTAAGTTTTTTATATTATTATACTCGATCTGATACGCATTATACCATAAAAAAGGTAGATTACCAAAACTTTCCACAAACTCCTTTTGATAAGCCTCATCAGGAGGTAAATCAAATTTAATTGTTTGTGGTTTTTTTTGATTAGGAAAAACATTCTTTATACCCTTTGTTCTTTCTACATCTTCTGGTTTCTTGTCATTTTCACTTGGATTCTCACCAGTTCTTTCTTCCCTACTTGATTCTTGCTCATCTGTATCAGTTGGAGTATTTTGTTCTGGTTCTTGTGATGTAGCTTGTTCTTGTTCCTCAGCTGGTGGTGGGGAGGTAAGAGATTGGTCAGGTGGAGTCTCCTGTGGTGGAGTGTCTTCCACTGGCGGATCTTCGGGTAAGCTAGTAGGAGTTTCTTGTGGGGTTATTTCTGAACCAGATTGAGTATTACCAACTGGAGGTGCTGATTGAGTTGCTGTCAGTTGTGGTGGCGAATCAGGCGATGAAAGATGTACAACTATAGACCACCCACCACCATCTTGAGCGTCTATGAATGTATTTACTGTATCACTACTTTCACTTTTTATAAATTCATATAAAGGAGGATTTGGATATTCAGCAATAGTAGTAGTGGCTCCTTGAATAGTTTCTATTAGGATTTTTTTTATACCATCTACAGTTTTTTGAATTTTATCTTTTATTTTATCATAATCATAAATTAATTGAATATCGAAATATCTTGGATTCCATTTTATGTAATTTTTTGGTGTAAATAAGTTTCCTGCTAATCCAGAAGAATTAAAATAGTCACCTATTTTATCATTTATAGCATCATCCAAATAGTCATCACTACCCTTTATGTACTCATAATCCTCAAATTTAAATTTGGCTTTATCTTTTGGACAAAGTACTCTTATGCTAATTACATAATATACACTCATAGATTATATATTCTTATCTAGACCCTATGACCAAACTATTTCCTTCAATTCTAACGGGTGCTTCTGGAACATCTAAGAAATTAGGAGGTAAAGTATATCCTTGTTCTAAGAATGATTGTCTTGTTGGGTCTTTTCTGGTTGCCTTTGCTGGGTTTGTAAACTTCTTCTTAGATTCTTCTTGAGCTGGTTCGTCACTTTCGAATTGTTCCACAAGATCAGGACTTACATAAAATAAAACATCACCAGATTTTATATTCAATGGATTATCTATACTATTATAGTTTAATAAAAAATCAATATGTTCAGTTGTACTATAAATCTTCTGACATATTAAATCTATTCTCATAGTTTCTTCATCTTTAACTGTATAGCTACCAAATGGAACAGCAGGATTCTCTTGATATGTTTTTATAAACAAATCATAAAGATTATTTTGATTCAAATCTCTTGTTAATCTACTTATATCATTTATTTCCATGTTTTAATAATTATACTCTAGATTTTTGTTCTTTTTTTATATTATCCCTTTCTTTACCCAATTCAGACATTTTACCCCAAATTTCACTCTTTTTATTATTCCTCTCTATTCTTTGTTCATCAGTTCCTCCAAATGTTAAATCCAAATCTTGATAATCACTGACCAATTTTTTCCCTTCGGCATTTAAATTTTTTGATCTAGCCGATAATTCATCATTTGATGCATTTTTTAATGTATCTCCACTTAATGGAGTTTTTCCAAGATTATCAGTTGTGGATGGTGGTGCGGATGCTGCTGGTATTGATGTTGGTGTTGATGATTGTGGTGTTCCTGATTGAACAGATGGTTGATTTGTAGAAGTATTCAACTCTGATGGATTTTGAACTTTTCCATCATTTCTAGCTGCGGTAGACATATCGACAGGTCCTTGTTGTGTTGTTTTCATATCAGTACCTTGATTTACAGAGTTGTAAACTAACCAGTCTTGTTGACTACTTCCTTGTCCATCTATTGTAGCATAAATATGATCTGTAGATGGTGTT
>Ga0181356_1000035_pt1 | contig 48009 bp, 80 predicted proteins | sample Fa13VDMM110SN_FD_130104 | JGI IMG/M metagenome (GOLD analysis project Ga0181356, IMG submission 130104) | Freshwater viral communities from Lake Michigan, USA - Fa13.VD.MM110.S.N | ecosystem: Environmental > Aquatic > Freshwater > Lake | place: USA: Michigan | collected 2013-09-24 | reverse complement strand
TAGCTGCTTTAGAAGTTCCTGTTTCTGATACAGAAGCTAAGAAAGCTGAAGCTGATAAACTTACTCAACAACCTACTAGTGTTAATCCATTAATGGCAGCAGAATATACAAATCATTCTGGTGGTGCTGAAGGTTCTGATACACAATGGGATAAGATTGGTAAAGAATTTGGTATGGTAAATAATAAACATTATTATACTGGAGAAAAAGGACCTAAAAACGCACCATTAGGAAATGTAGATATAAGTAATCAACCGATAGCTATAGAAGGGGCTACTAAAGTAGCTGAAGCTGCTAAAGAGATGTGGGGTTATAAATATAATACAATGAAAGATCCCAAGCTTATTAGAAATTGGGCTCAAGTTTATAATTCTGATGCTGTTTTTGCAATAGGTACATTAGGTAAAATAGGTGATGTTTGGAAACATGATGAAAAAGCAAAAGAACCAAGAAGACTTCTTAAATATGCTGTTCAAGGTGGTACAGGTTATGCTGTAGAAATGGCAATTCAAAGTGGTAAACCTGTATATTTATTTGATCAAGTAAGAAATCAATGGTATAAAAATATCAATAATACATGGTCTAAATCTGAAATACCAGTTCTTACTAAAAATTTTGCAGGTGTAGGTACTAGAGAAATAAATGAAATGGGTATAAAAGCAATTAGAGATGTTTATAAAAACACTTTTAAAAATGCTACATCTAAACCAATCATTAATAATGAAAACATAACAGATTTATCTAAAGAAGTTATAAATAAATTTAGAAATAGCGTACCTTGGAATTATACATCCACTGATGAAGAATTATTAGATATGTATGATAAACAAAAATTATCAGGTCAAACATTAGAAGAATTTTTACAAGCAATGTCTTGTTTAGGAAAAATAAAATAATATATTATGATAGTATGTCCAAATAAATCGTTAAAAGCGTGGAAAGAACTTTCTAATAAAATTGGTGAAGATAGAGCAATGCTTGCTTTTATTAGAAATAATAATGAAATACCAGATACAGAAGCAAAAGCAAGAGATCTAATCACTAATATTGGATTACTTAATTCATTAGAAAATATACCAGTGTTGTCTGAAGAAAAGATTCAAAATAGTCTTTTAAATCAAGGATTGACATTTGATTCATTTCAGATTATAAATGGTAAAAAATATTATGCACTTAATCCAGATGTAAAAGATTTAGGTAAAAAATTAGGCGAAATAAGTTCTGATTTTGGTGCTATATTAGAATATTTAGGAGAGTATGTTACAGTGAGTGAAGAAGGATTAAAAAGTTGGAATGACATAGCATCATTACAAAACAGAAATAATAAAACTCCCACTGAATTAGCAAAGTCTTTTCTTACAAGAATAGGTGTTAAAATATCAGAACAAGATGACATTATAAAACAATATGGTTCTAATGGCGTTGCTGATTTTGCTGAAAAAATGGTGTTGATACAGACAGGTAAAATGGAAGAAGCCCTTACAGAAGAAGCATTGCACTTTTTCTTAGATATGATTCCCCAAGATATGCCTGAATTAATTGAGGCATTAGATAAAATAAGAAACACTAATATTTATAAGTCTACATTAGAGCAGTATAAAAACAATCCTAATTATAGAACTAAAACAGGTGAAATAAGATTTGACAAAATAAAAAAGGAAGCTTTAGCTAAACAAATTAATCAAAATTTAAAAGCTGAACCCACTACTGTTTTTGGTAAAATAATTAAAAAAATAATTGACTGGATTAAAAGTATAAGAGTTCAAAAAAGTCCATATGATATTTTAACAGATATGTTTAGAAGTGAAGATATATCTAGACTTAATATGAACATGACATCTGATGAAGTGTATAATCAATTAAAGGATGAAGAAAAAAAGTTTTATGAAAAACAGGATATGAATGCTAGTCAAAAAGAAACCTTAAATAAACTTTTAGCATTAAATAGTAATATTGATTTTGTAGAAAACACTCACACTTTAACACATATTAATCCTATTACAAAAGAAGAATCTACATTAAATTCTGTAACATCATTGTTAGGTTCTGAATTTGATGATAAACTAAAATACGACAATGTAGTAGCAGAAATAGTTTTAAACTTACAAACTGATTTTTCAGATGTAATTGATTCATATGATTCAGATAAAGTAAAAGCAGCTAAACTAGTGAGTCATGTTATTGATAAAATTATAAATGGAGAGTTAAAAAAAGATAAGCTGGCAACTATGATAGATTTAAAAATTACAGAACTAATTTTTAAAGCTGTTGAAAATCGTAAAAAGACTTTATTTGGTACAGCTGTACACTCTATAGTAGAAGCCATCATATTAGATAAAAAAATAGATTTTGATGAGACTGATGAGGAAAAAAGAATAATAGATCCTATTGTTTACAATTTCATGGATAAATCTACTCTTGCTGAATTAATATATGGTACAGCAAGAAAACCTGGAATAATAAATATTATAAGTGATTTAATAAAATCAGGTCATGTATTAATAACAGAGTTAGAAGTAGGTAATAATAGAATAGGTGGTATTATTGACATCATTGCTATTGATAAAAATGGTGTTGCACATGTTTATGATTTTAAAACAAAATATTTAAGAGATGATGTTAATTTTAGAAAATTTGCCACATTAGAAGATGAGTTTGATTATGTTACAAGTTTATCAAGTGGTTCAGTAAAATCTGAAGAAGGTGTATTACCTGAAGTTCAAAGTAAACCTAGATCATTAAAAGAAAAATATTCTCAGCAGTTATCTATTTATAAAAAACTTTTAATGGAAAAAGGAATAATGGTTGGTGATATAACCATTATTGCTGTTGCATATAAACTTAATGATGAAGGAAAAGTAAAAAGTATAAAACCTTTTTTAACAAACCCATTAGGGTTTAATGATAGAATTGCTGTAGGTTATTTTCCTAAAATTGATATGAACAATGATGCTAACAAAAAGAAAGAAATAAAAACTGAAGAAGATGAAAATGTAAAACTTTTAGATAAAATAAGTAAACCTAAAATGAAAGAAGCCTTTGCTAAAATGAAAGGTAGACTTGATCAAATATATGCTTATTTTAAAAAAAATAAAGACGCAAGAGTAATCTATGATATATTAAGTGATGAAGATGGTTCTAATAGAGTGGAAGATATGCAGAGATTGGTAAAAAACTTTTTAGAAAACTATGGTCCAAATGATGACATGACTAATATGTTAGCTCTTCAAAAAGGATTTATAGATATTATTGATTCATCTGGTCCAATAATTAAATTAATATCAGATGAGTTTGAAAAACTAAAAAATACAACATCTCCGAATCAAGAAGCAGCTGTACAAAAGTTAAAAGAACTTACAAAAATTAGAGATTTTATTGTGGGTTATCAAAATATGTTTAAAGAAATGTTAAGCTATCTTGATACAACTGATGTAGAAAATCCACTTGTTTTAAAACTCAATGAAATGGTGGGGGCTATTATAAACATAAGAAATAATTATGTAGATCATATTACACCATATGTAGTGTCAACATTAGGTGGGGAATTTACAAAAGAACTCTTAGACAATATGATAAGAGAATATAATGAATTAATTGTAGCAGCTGAAGAAAGAGGTGATAAAAATAGAGCAAAAAAACTTAAAGAAGAAAGAGATTCTTTACCATCAGAAAAAATTATTGCTGAATTGTTAAAAGGAGAAAGAGGAGATGCAAATGAATTTTGGAGTAAATTTTTAGCTACAATATCAAATCCAGATATTATTCTTTCAGGAGTTGCTAAAAGACTAAAAAGGGTTTTAGACACTGTAAGACTTAAAATGAAAACTTTTAGAGATTCTTTATCTGTAGAATTTGATAAAAGACAAAAAGTTTATGGTAAAGGTGTTAAACTATCATCAAAAGAAGCTAATCAATCTTTAATGTATGAAGCTAAACAATTTAATGGAGATAAACCTGATAGTTACATATTAATGTTTAAAAGTGAGTTTCATGAAGATTTGTATTATGATTATCAAAAATTAAAATTTGAATTAGATAAAGCATATAAATCAGAAGATAAAGATGCGATAACTATTGCTAAAAAGAAAGTTAAAGACTTTGAAATAGAATATTTTCAATCTAACTATACTGCTGAATATTATCGTTTAACAAGTATGTTGGATAGGATTGTAAATTATGGTGATAGAAAAACATCAATAAGAGAAATAGTAGGTACTATATTTGAAGAAATTGCAGCAATTGAATCTTTATATACCAAAGATATATTGATAGAAGGTAACTTAAGACCTGAACATTTATTAGAAAGACAAAGTTTATGGGAGAGATATTACAACTTAATGGAATTAAAAAATCCTGATGGTACAGACAAAACTGGTGATGATTTAGTTATTGCTAAATCTCTTAATGAATATCAAGAAAATAAAAATTCAATTTATAATGAAATAGAACTTACAAATCTTTTTGAAAAAACAAGAACAAAAGTATTGTTTAAACACGGTGAAAATAGTGATGAATATAAAAAATGGATGTCTGATAACACTCGTATAAAAATACTTGATAAATATTATGAAGAAATGGATGCTCTTATGGCTGAATTAGCAACTCTTTCTACAAATAAAAATTCAGAAGAAATATCAGATTTATATAAAGAATTAAGAACTATTACACAGCCTTTCAAAGATAAAGATGGTTATATAAATGGAATGTTTATGAAACCAGAAACTGTAGAAAGGATAAAAAAAATAGAAAGTGAAATAAGTGAATTAAGAGATGGCGTTGAAGAGTACACTGTAGATGGGTACACTTATGAAGAAAAAAAAGCAATAAAACAACAACAGTGGAATAGAGAATATGATAAAGACAATTATGATAAATATGTAAAAATAAATATTGATGCAGATCGAAATGAAAGATTAGAAAATAATAAAGACTTAAAAGAAAAAGTAGCAAGAGCTAAAGAAATCAGATCTTTATTATTTAACATGAGAGTTACAGAATATACAAAATATTATTATGAAGAATTAGAAAATCAAGAAAGATTGTTTGCAAAAGAAGAAGGTGTATCTTATGAAGAATTTAAAATAAATAATACATTATATGGAAAATTTAGAGATTCTACTTGGTTTAAAGCAAATCATAATTATAAAGTAAAAATACTACAAGATGAAGACTTTGGTGATAGTGTAAAAGCTGTTTCTTATGAACCTATTTATATATGGAAAAGAAATACTCCAATAAAAGATTATATCATTCAAAAACCAGCTAGACATTTTTATAGAAGAGAGCTAAAAGAAGAATACACCAATAGTAAAGGAGAGGTGATAAGATTAATTAATAAAGACAATAGAGATATACTAAACAGATACAAACCTAAAACCAATGAACAATATAAAAAAGAATACAATAAAGATCATAAATATTTAAATAAAGAATATGTATCTCTTAAACAAAAATATGAAAACAAATCAGCAAATGACAAAGAAAAAGTAGATTATGAAAACTTGATTTATTTTCATAAAACAATGTTAGAATATCAAGAAAATATTGAACCTAGATATAGAATTGGTTTTGCTGCACCTTTTGAAGAAAAAAGTATTTCAGATAGAATTGTTGAAACTAAAGGTGCCAATATAAAAAGTGGAGTTTTAAGTGTTGTAGATGGAATGAGACGTAAATTACAAAAAACTGAAGCAAGTGGTGATGAAGGTTTTTTAGAAAAACCATCAAATGATTTATCTAAATTAGCTACAGTTGATAATGATGAAGTGAGATATGTTCCTGTTAGACATGCATCAAGAGGAGCAGCTTCTGACAATAGTTATGATGTATTTGGATCTGTATTAGGTTATGTAGGATCAATAATTCGTAAAAAAGAACTAGATGGTGAGCTAGCACTTATTAATGGACTAGAAGAAATATTAGGTGAAAAAGAAAATCAACCTAAGAGTGAATATAAAAATTCTATTCTTAATAACAATTACAAATTGTATTTACCAGAAATGACTCAAAAAGTTAATTTGGGTAAAAATACGCGTCTAGAAGTTTTTAAAAGTTTTATAAATTCAGTTTTATATAATGAGGATCATTTTGAAGGTAATGATGTATTAGGAATAAATACTCAGAAAGCAATTGACCAAGTGATGAAGTTAAGCAGTCTTACTTTTTTAGGATTAGCACCTTTTAACTGGACAGTTAACTGGTTATCTGGACAAGTGCAAAATATGATTGAAGCAGCAGGAGGTAAATTTTATGACTTTAAATCATACATGGATGCTAAGAAAGAAATATACGCATCAACTAAATACGGGTATGTAATGAAAGACATGATGAATGACTTTTCTAAAGTGGGATATAAGTCATTCTGGGGACAAGTGATGGAAGTATTTGATCCTATACAAGGTGAAACTGAAAATGAATTTGGACAAAAAACAAGTTGGAATAAATACACTAATATATTAAAAGCTGGTATATTTTCAGGTAAAATATTTGGAGAGTGGGAAATACAAATGAGTAGTTTTATAGCATTTATGAAAAATGTAAAATACTACAATGGTAAAATGTATGACAAAGATAGTTTTATTACAATGAAAATTGGAACAGACTTTACAGGAAGCACTACAAAAGAAATACGTGATAAAAGATTAGAAGCAATAAATGAGTTTAATAAACTAACGGTCAATCTATTAGACATTTTAGAAAGAAAAAATGGTGTACTATCAGTGAAAGATCAATACAGAACTGCTTTTGAATTGGGTGGTAAACAGTTTTCAGACTTAGTGGCAAAACTGCATGCTATGCAAAAAAGAATAAACGGATCTTATGCTAAATTTGACCAAGCTTATGCTGCTAAATCATCAATTGGTAGATTAATGTTTTTCTTTAGAAAATATTTTATACAACTAGCTGTAAACAGATTTAGTTTAAGAAGAAATGATTATGAAGGAATGACAGTAGAACAGGGTTTTTACATAACATTTACACAAACAATATTAAGAGATCTTGTAACTTTTCGTTTTAAGTCTATGTTATTATGGGATAGCTATTCTGATTCTGAAAGAGCAGGTATTAGAAAAACAATCACTGAATTAATGACAATTGCTACATGTATGGCTATTTATACTTTATTATTAGGGTATGATCCTGATGATGAAGAAAGAATGAAAAAACTTAAAAAAGGTAGTTGGGCACAACAAGCTGCTATTTTTACACTATTAAAAGTTAGATCTGAAACTGAACAGTTTTTACCACTTGCAGGTTTAGATGAAATCGTAAAAATATATTCAAACCCTTCTATTTTACTTGGAACATTTTCTAATTTTATCACTATGTTTAACCAAATATTTCTTCATCTTCATGAATTAACAGGATATGAACATCCAGATTTATATTATAAAAAAGATTCTGGTGAAAGTATGTTTAAAGAAAAAGGTGATTCTAAATTAATAGCAAACTTTATGAGAACATTTGTTGGATATACAGGTAAAACTTTTCATCCAATTGATGCAATTAGAGGTTTTGAATATGGTGAAGATATGTTATTACGTAAATAAAAAAAAGAAAGGGGACTATTTACAGTCCCCTTTTATTTTAATTGAATATTGTTAGATGTCCATCTGTATTACTTTTATTCCATCTATACATTAAGTCACTCCAATATTTAGGTGTGTTGTTATAATTGTAACACACTTCCACTAATTCTGGATAACCCATAGCTAATTTTTGTCTTTCAAACATATCACCTTTAAATATAGTGTTGATTAAAGATGTCATAAAAGATCCTTCTAAACCCAATTTATAAAAACAAAATATCTTTTCTGCTGGCGTCACTAACTCTTCCATTATTTATTTTTTTAATTTACTATTATAAAATGTTCTTACTTTCTCTCCAAGTTGCATATCATTTGGATTTCTTAAAACCATTTGAATTAAAATGTTCATCACTACATCTTTAGATATGTAACAATTCATACACAATTGTCCAGCACCTTCAATGTATCCATATCTTTCTTTTATGTGTTGAGAATCATCATACTTAGTTTCTTTATTACATATGATACATTTATCTTTCATTTTAAATAAAATTTAAAAGTTTTGATACATTAATGATTCTTGAACACCTTTTTGCATGTTATATTTTGATCCAGATTTTTCATCATAAGATTCATAAATAACCCCTTCAACTCTTGCAAATTCTATTTGACATATTTTCATATTAGGATATACTAAAATAGGTCTTGTAGCTACAAGTTCTAACACTAAGCTTCCTGTAAATCCAGGATCAATAAATCCAGCTGTTACATGTATAAACAAACCTAATCTACCAAGGGAAGACTTGCCCTCCACCTTACCTCTTATATTGCCTAGGACACCTATCTTCTCATTAACAGCATATAAATACACTTCACCTGGTGATAAAAGAAAACCTTCTTCAGGGACAACATGTTCTTCCACCTCATTAGGTTTTTTAGGATCCAATATTCCTTCTTTATAAATTTTAAAATTAGGTGCTAAAGTTAAATCTACACTAACAGGATTTAAATACTTATACTCAAAAGGTTCTATTATAATATTTCCTTTTGCCATCTCATCTAATATAACACTGTCTGATAATATCATACTCTTATTGTTTTTAAAATTACTTTTACAGTTTCAGTTAAAGATTTAATATCAGAAACATTAGCTATTTTATAGTCAAAATTCCAATTGTCTAATTCTGTTTCTGATCTGTGATTATTTTTTGGTGTAATCCATGGTCTATCAACTCTTATAATAATACCACCTGCATTTTTTATAGCAATAGCCTCATTTATAAAGCGAGTGTCTGTAATAATCCAATTAGGCATAACTAATGGGTCATGATGTATAGGTTGATAATCAACCATAAGAGCATTCACCCATGTATCAGGATGAAATTTATCTCTAATTGCATCTGTACCTAATTTCTGTAATAATTCTCTTACTGACATTGGTTTTTGTACTGAACTAATCTCTAAAGGAATAGTATCTTCTGTAGGTTCTGGTACATTATATCTGTATAAATAGTCTAATGTATTCCATTCAGGACCAAGATTGCTATTTTTAAATTCTTCATCTTCAAAATTATTTAATGCAATACCTGTAAGAATACTTGCACATTCTTTTAGTTTTGTCGCGTACTTTTTAATTTCCCAATTATAATCTGGAGCTATAGATTGTATGATTTTACCCACTTCATCTTTACCAGCACCAGAATAACCGCTTATACCTATTATCATTTTTATTATTTTTTTATTTCCTCTAATAGTTTTTCATATTCTAATTTTAACTCATTATTGAGTTTAGTCAATTTGATAATTTCATTTTTATAATTATTAAGTTTTTCACTCATATCATTGTAATCTTTAATTAAAATATTGTATTTTTCTTGAGTACTAAATTCTCTAACTATTCTAGTCAACGTTTCTTTCTCCCATTTGGTTTTCTTTACACTCATTGCTATTTAATTTTTTTAAAAGGTAATCATCAATCATATCTGTAATATCTCTTAATGTTTCTTCATTAACATCATATAGCTGTTCTGCTAATGTCATATGATAAACTAAATCAACATTTTCTAAACGATTTTTTATTTTTTTAACAACTTCTTTATTGCTACATAAATTACAAATATCATTTATAGCAGATTTTACTTTATTTACACTTTGATTTATTTTGTATTTAGAATGTGTTTTATGAGCATGTGTAGAAAAATCCATTCTAATTTCAATAATTTTCATGTGAATAAGTAAACACTTAACAAGATCACCTAATGGTTCATTTTCTTCTATCATAAAAAATAATAAAAAGAGGGATTTCTCCCTCTTATATTTAATTAAAAATCATCTAATATATCAATATAAGTAGATGTTTTCTCTTCTACTATCTCTTCATTAACAATTACATCTTTTTCTAATTCTTCATCAAGAGACATTTCTTCATCAAGATCATGTACAAGAATATCATATTTTTGTTCTTCAGGATCAATGATAAATAAAGGTCCTTGTTTATAAGCATCTTGTGATGTTACAGGATACTTTTTTAATTCAAAATGATGTGAAAAAAAGTTGTGTAAATCAATATGACGTTTCATCCAAGTTCTTGGGCTATCTTCTTTAAATGCATATGTTACATAATTATATAAAGACCATGCATTACATTTAGGAACACCATAATCATATGTTGGATTTTCATATTCTCTTTTTATAATGTTAAGTTGAGTGGATGTTATTATTTCATCATGTATGAACATCAATCCCATATATTCTGCCATTTCTTGTGGCGTAAGAGAAATAGCCATCAGTTGTTTTTTGTCTTCTATAAGTCTTTCATAAATTGACTTAGCATCACGTAAATAATTTTTAATTATTGTAAATGCTTCTAAATCAGCTGTACCAGTGTGTTTACGTTTATATGCACCTACATCTCCAGCTACAGCTCCATTATCACATATAAATACATATGTACCAACAGCATATTTAAAAGATACAGTTTTATTATAACTATTTTGCCAAGCTACCATTAATCCCATATCAGGATCATCACCAAAGTTTAAACTATACTTACACTGACCCACTTGTCCATCATTTGTACTATTATAAGTGATGGATTTAATTTCAAATCCCATATCATATAAAATTATTCTTGTCATTTCATCAATTACACTATGTGCAATTGGTGTATATCTATCAGTTTTTGCAGGTAATACTGCTGATAGTAATATATCTCTAGCTTCTAAACTATCCATAACTAAAATAAAGTTAATTGTTCAAATTCTTGTTTACTTGTTTTATCTATATTATGTATTTCTTTATAAATATTTTCTACATAATAATCTAAATTAATCTGATCAAATGAAACGTCTACTTTTTTATTCATTACTGTTTGCATCCATTTACCAGCTTCCACTTGTATTTCTCTACCGTCATTATGTTTTTTTACAATTTTATAACCATTTTTAGAAATAAAATATCTACATATTTTTTGTTGTTTTTTTTCTACTATTTCTCCATTGTTAATTATTAAGGTATTTAACTCCCATCCAGCTTTTGCTTTAACACCACCACAATAATCCATAATGTCTCTATTCACTCTTAAAAAATCTTCTGGTTTAGTTCCATAGATGAAATAATTATAAATAGCTTTTGGTATAATTAGAAATGATTTGTTTTTATGTAAAACAGAAACCTTCTTTTTTGTTAAATCTTCCCATTCAAATCTACCTTTACATTTAGGTTTTTTCTCTGGGTCACTAGGAATAGCAATATAATTGTTTACATCACCAATTATCATTTTTTTATATTGGTCATGTTCTAGTGATAGTTTAGTGAGTTTTTCCCATTCCTCACAAATTTGCATATATTTTATTTTATAACAATTTGGAATTTTCATTTCTAAACCATCTGTATTAAGCATAATAGGATAGGCACCAGGAATACCATCTATTAACATTTCAAAAAGTTTTGTAATAAGCAACTGACCATTGATAGTAATACTCATTGTAAACTTAGGGTCATATAAAAAACTATTTTCATCATTACTTAAACCATAAGTTGAATTTAAAATAATTTTATAGACATAGTTTTTAGGATCTGATTTTGGAATTTTTAATCTCTCATTAAAGAACCATTCATATAATTCACAAAATTTATCTTGTGGTAAATGTGCAGGAGAAAGTTTGTTTCTTATAGCTAAATTTGGATAATAACTAACAACATCACTTGTCATAATTGTATAACCTTCTGTTGCTTCATATACACCACTTGTTCTTGAACCATGGATACCACCTAAACCATAATAAATATCAATACCTTTATAATGAATCATTTGATTTAATGCACCTTTTGTCTCAGTGATAACTTTTCCTTTAAAAAAGGTTAATAAATCTTTAAATTCAGGTGATATAAAATTAATATATGGAAATATACATTCTGCTAAATAAACCACTGAACGATTTGTTCTCATTTTTTTAAGTTCATACTTTTGTATTTTTAAACTTTTACTTAAAAAATGAGCAAATAATTCTTTAGCTATTCTAGTCTCAGAAGAAGAATATAAGTTGATATCATATTCATCAGATAATGTTTTTCTTAAAGCTATTTGTTCTTTACTAAGATGAAATATTTCTTTTGTAGATTCGATATCATTAATACAATACACAATAACACGTTTTAAATCTTTTATTGTATTGATTTCACTTGTGTGGTGTATAGGCATCTCTTCTACATTATCCCAGTCAATAGAATATTGTATCCATTTTAAACTAGATCTTTTTGCTGCATTATCCCAATGATTAAGTTTAAATACATCAATTTGTTTAATACGCATTTTCCATTCAGGATAGTCAGCTTTTCTATCATCTTGACCAGATATAACATATTGAGAATAACTATAAATTCTTTTTGCTATTTCATCATTAGATATATTGTACCAATCTTCATAATTATCTAAAATATAATGTGTTATTTGAGAGTCAAAAGCTAATCCATTATAAGATATATGCCAGTCATCATTATTAATATTGTCTTTTAGAAAACTGACAAAATCATCAAATTGTGACCTTGGTGTAAGATGATTTATTGCAAATACTTTTCTTTTATCTAATTCAGCATCTTCAAAAATACCAACAAAACAATTACTTAAGGTTTCATAGTCCATTACCCAATTGTACATAAAATTTTTGTTCAGTTAAGCTGTTCCCCCCTTTTTTATTATTATTAAGAAACAATGTTTTCTACAATTTCCAATTCTGTTAAATATTTTAGAAATGGAAATGTGTCATTATTTATTGCATTTAAGTTTATAAATTCTAATATTTCATTTTTTTCATGAATGAAATATTCCCAAGATGTTTTAAGCTGTACTCTTTGCATTTTAGCTTTTGTAACATCTACATTTTTACCAGATTGTAAAATTTCATTACCATTTTCGTCTAATCTTTCTAACATGGTAAATGTATCCCTGTTGTTTTTACTTAAAACAGCTAAAGCTTCTAATGTAGGCATATAAATAACTTCATTAAAAGGACAATCAGCTACTAAAGGTATCATTCCAAAAGTTTTTGTACCATTTGTAGCTGTGGTATACAGCATCATCTTTTTATCCATTTATTGTTGTTTTTACAAATATAAATTGTTTATAGATCTTTATCTAAAGATTTAATATTTAATAATAATTTTTCTTTTTCTATATTAGGAACATCAATTAACTCTACAGTATTTTTTAATAATAGAATATCTATATCTAATAACTTTGAATATAATTCATAATAATCTTTTGGATATAGGTAACTTTTTATATAAGCTCTTGTAAAACTTTCTGGTTTATAAAAAGATATTATTAACTCTTTACACTCAACTGGAAAAATTGAATATTTTCCTTTTATAAATAAGTCTAATACTCCTTTAAAACTTTTGAAGGTGAAAACATAAACAACACTTTCATCTTCTAATTGATAATTATCAAGATGATGTATGTGTTTTATTAAATGATTTTTTTCTACATCTAATTGTTTTTCATCAATAAATTTTTTATATCTGCAAATTAATACTACATCATCTAATGAATAAAAAGAATCCCAATGTAAATAGGTTATCATTGGGATCACTCCTTTTGGAATTTTCAGCAAAGGATAAAGAAAAAATGTTGACTTTTGAAAATATCTGTCATTCAATTGTCTTATTTTGTATTCTTTATTTTGCATAATTTTTTATTTATAATATGATGCCTTCTTGTTTAAAAATATAAGGAAGAGTATAATCTTTATTTGTATAATGATACTCAGCTATTTTTAAAGTGGACTGTAATTCTTTTGTCCAATTGTCCATAGTTTCTCTACTTACTAAAAAAGGATAAATATGATGTAATTTATCAACAACTATGAATCTAAACTCAATTTTATATCCATCTTTAATAAGATCAGCATAATTATTTATCACTAACAAATTATATATAGCTGCTTGTAAATTATATTTATAAAATTTTACAGTTTCTGGAAAATCAGCTAATACTTTACTTGTTGTTTTAAAATCATTAATTCTAATCATTTTATCAAGAGGATCGATTACAATATTGTCAATTACACCATGTAAACCAAATGGATATTTTTTTAATGTCATACTTAATGGTAATTCATTAAAAACTTCAATAGTGGTCCACCATTCAGAACTATGATTTAACTTCAGTAAGTTTGAAATCTCTGTATTTAATTTAATTTTAGAAACTATTTCTTTACATTTATCAAATACTTGTGCATCTATCACTTGTTTACCATTGCTATTAGATAAATAATTCCAATAATTAATAGAATCAACAGTGCAAATTTTATCTATACGCTTTTGATTACCTGTAACTTCTGTCTTTTTATCATCTGTCAATCCTTGATGTAAATTCATATCTAAAAGCACATCTAAAATTGCATTAGAATAATCTATTAAGCTATTACCTTTTTCTAAATTTGAAGCTTTCAACTCTAAATGATGTGCAAATACCCTGTCTATTACAATTTTGGTATTTGCACTAGGTAAATCACCTGTCATAACAGAAAATAAAGTGTCAAACTTTTCAGGTTCTAATAAAAGACAATGTATAAGCTTACCTTCTGTAAAATATACTGTGTCTAATTTTTCTCTTTCTCCTAAAATGTATTCTTTATAAAATAATTCAGGATTATATAACAGTTTAGACAAACTGCTGTAGGAAAAATTAAACTTTTGTTCATAAAACACTACATCATTCATACTTAGTCTTGTTTATAATTATGAATATTTTCATTATGTTCAACTGCTTCATAATAATCATCAAAAAATGTTTCTTCTTCATCTTCCATATTGGTGACAAGATATTCGACATCTCTTCCCATACAACAGCATATAGATATACCATTTTCTAATGCAATATAAGTGTAACCACTGTTAGGGTTAAAACCTATCATCATTATTTCTTCTATAGTGCATTCTTCTGCATAAGCTGCAAAACATTTACTTAATCCAATAGCTTCACAATAAGCTAAATAATTGCCTAAGTTGTTTTCTAATTGTTTTTCCATAATTATTTTATTAATTCCATCCTTGGTCAACTGTTTCTTTTAATTTTAACATTGCTGCATCACATAAATGTATACCACTTATTTGATTACCATCTGCAATGTTTAATGAATATGCTTCATCAGGATATATCATACAAAACATTGTTGCAACAGATCTCCAGCTGTGTGTATTTAAATCATCAGGACCATCTCCCACTCTCCATTTTTTAATATCAAGAGCCATTTTTTTAGAAATCTTTTTAGATAATGTTTTTATGTCATTATCCCATGTTTTATTTAAAACCTCTTTAGATATTAATTTATATAACTCATTATCGTCTTTCATTGTATTAATTATTATAAAAAACTAAAAAAGTAGAAATAACCATTAAAATTGTAAAATATTCCCAATATCCAATTTTCTTAGGAATAAAATTTGTAAGTCTATCAATAATAGAAGTTGTTGTGTCACTGAGATATGTAAGAGAAAGTCCTCTAAAATAATTAAGTGATGTATTAAATACAGGTATTCTTATCAACAAAAGTCCCAAACACATCAAAATGTCTCTACTGATTAGATAAACAATACCGATAACAGTACCGTATACAAGTCCATTTATTCCATGGTAGATGTGTTCACCTTTCTTAATTTTATTACTGTCAATTAATGCTAAAATCCCATTCAATAAAATAATTGCTAAATAAATGCTAATTTTCATATTTGATTAATTTAATATTTAAAATTCTGCTTCAAAACTACAACTTCCATTTTCAACTATGCAATCTCTAATTTGTATTCCTAAGAGTAAATCTGCGTAATTTGATAAATCCTTTTCTAAAATATCATTCTCTTCAAGAATACTATCATTGTAACCATTATTCTTTTCAAGAAAATCTTTTATCTTTTGAAGATTGTCACCTAACTTATCCTCAATAGCTTTTATTTCATTATTTACTTCTTCTAGATGTTCCTCATCAAAGTAATAATTAATGTAGTTAGGTTCAGTTTCTTCTCCTCCAAATCTAGATGCTGCATTACTTGATTGTAAACCAAACCAAAACTTACCTTCTATGTCTCCTGAGTAATACCTTCCCATAACTTATTTTTTTATTTTATTAAATCATCAATTAAAATTCCATTATTATCAAATATATCTGATATTTCTGTCCTTAGATGTTCTAACAATTCATATTCTCTATCTGTAACATATGGATCATTCTCTAATTTTCTTTCTAAAGACTTAACTAAATTAAATTGAATTTCCCATAATGCCAATCCCATATCTTGAGCTTTGATGCATCGTTTATGTGCCATAATATCATCTTCATCATCAAGATCAAATTCTAAAAATCCATTCATGTTTTTATTTTTTTAATTATTAAAAGCTTTTATTGTATGTTCAAAAGGATTACCTTCTATGTTCTGTACAAGCTCTAACATCTGTTGTGCTATTTCTCGTATCTCTAATTGAGCATGCTCACTGTTCCTAAGCTTTAAGAAGTTAGCAAAGCTTCTCATGTTAAACTGCACATCAGCTTGTATTTGAGAGTTGTATGTTTTAAAATATCTAGCTGATTCTTTAGCTCTTTTTCTACCAAGGATAGGTGTCAGTTGTTTTAAACATTCATGATAAAGATTGTTCATAATCTTAACTTGCCCTTCTAAAACTTGTCCCCATGTTTGATTTTTAATAAAAGTCATAGTACTATGATGCTCATCAAATTCTTCAATTTGTAAATTCCAATCTTCAGGAATGTAATACTTATCTTCCTTCAACTCTTTATACCTAGCACTCTCAGCGTTAATAGAGGCTATTCTGTGCTTTAATAAATGGATATGACTAGCTATGTCACAATCAACTAAGAAGTGCACTGATCCTTTCTCAAATGGTGTCTCGTGACCATCTCTCCATAACATATTAATAAGTGCAGGTATTCTGTTTTTCTTTTCTTCTGTGAGCTCTCTAGATGTGCTAGTCCATGCTGAACAAGCAATTATAGTGTCATTTCCATAATGCCCTATTAATTCTACTTTATTTTGCATTTAAGTCTTCTTTTAATCTTCTAAAAAATGTTTCTTCACCGTCATCTCCAGAAATATACCAGTCTATTCTTTGTGCATATATTTCTGCAACTCTTAATGCTTCTGCTCCTTTTTTGAATTCTTCAATTATCTCATCAGGATAATCAAAATGAACCACTCTAGTATCCCATTTATCTGCTCTATCTTCTTCTGTTAGTGGTACATTATTTTTTTCAATAATGTGTTCAATAGATTCTCTTATATTACGAATTCTATATTGGTCATAGTCAAAATGTCCTCCGCTCATATTATTTGTTTCTTAAATGTTGATAATTTTTCCATAATTCTTCAGGTAAAAATTCTATTAAATTTTCTATAGGTAAGAATGTAAGTAGTTCTTCTATTGCTTCTGTATAACAACATTCTACATCAATTTTAATAGCTTCTACCACTGCGTCTATAAGTTCTTTTTTATTTTTCATTTTTTAGTAATTTATAATCTTTTTCTAATAATTCATAAAGACTTTCATAAGAATATGCGATAGGATTTCCATCAGCATCTATAGCACCATGAATACCTTCTATTCTATTATCTGTTTTCATATCATATGTAGGATAGCGAGTCCAATCTTTAGTACCCCAGTCATTCTCCCAAATGTACCAATCTACCCATTCTGCACCTAATTCATTATAATGAGACTTTATTGCAGATATAAATAAACTGGATACATTGTCAGCTATTTTATACTTACCTTCTAATAAATCAACACCAATACCATATAATTCATTAATGTCTTCACATATTTTTTTGTATCCTAACATTAACTTTAAAAATTGTTCATAAGTCATTTTTATTTTTTTTAGTTTTTTTGTTGTGGCATATTGTACATAATATTTGTAAGCCTTCAATTTCTACAAACAATCTTTCAACAAATCCTGGAAGATCTTGTGCAGATTTAAGACTTCCTGCTGGGCAAATATGATCCACATTAATATTTTTTTCAGCATACCAATTTTTACATTCATTACATTGATACTCATACTTCTGTTGTTTATTAATTCCTTTATAAGGTCTTCTAGAATTTAGTTTACATTGTCTAATAGGTTTCCAATAAATAGATTTTTGTCTTAAAGCACTGCGTATAAAAGTCCAAAAAACAGATTCTGTCATTGTTCCTGCATTTCTAATTTTTGGTTTTGCATTTTTTCTAGGTTTTTTAATTGTCATCAGTTTAATTTTTTATTAATTGCTGGTATAAGTTTACTAAAAGTTTTATTTACACCATGAACAGATACAGCATCAGAAACATCTTTTTCTAAATCAAAATATATGTAATCAATATTATATAATTCTTTATATTTTTTCATAGCTGATATACCTGCTGTATCATTATCAAACAAAGTAAGTACTTTTTTGTAATTTTTTTGTAAAAAATCTATTGTTTCTGATTTAATAATAGTATTTTCAGAATCTGGTGCTATTACATCAATTTTTAAACCAACAGATTTCAACACCATAATATCTTTTAAACTAGATGTAATAATTAAATAAGGATATCCATGCAACTGATCTAAACCTTGTAAATAACTGATTAGTTTTATAAATTTATATTCTTTAAGTTTAGGTTGATAAATTTTATACAAAACATTTTTATCTGTATAATAACCATACATATGAATGTTTTTGATTTCTATCTTTTTTATATCATCATCAACATATTTTTCCATTGTATAACTATCAATTGGTTTTATATTGTGTTTTTCTAAAAGATCAGAACTTATGCAATATTTTTGCCAATATATTTTATCATGTAAATGCCAGTTTCTTAAATTTACATCCGTCACTTTATATTTATTATGTGTTTTAAAATCAACAATTTTATTTTGAATATTATTATTCATTATATATTTATTGTATTCTTGTTCAATTCTATAACAAGAAGCAGCAAATTTTTCATTATAAAGTTCTTGCACAAGATTGATAGCATCACCACCTTTTCCTGTAGAAAAATCTTTAAATAAATATTTACCATTTTTAAAATATATACACATACTTGGTGTTTTTTCACCTGGATTAAATACAGATTTAATTTTTATATCTTGACCAGTTAATATTTGATCTAATGAACAATAATTTTCATATATCCAAACATCAGGAACATCTTTAATATTTTTAATTAGATATTTTGTAGAAAGCATAATATAAAAAAAAAGTGCCGTAAAATACGACACTTTTTTATATTTGTAATCTTTTAATTAAATTTCAAATCCAGCAGGTGTCCAACCACCACTTTCAGAAGGTAGACTTTCAGATGTTGGTGCAGCTGTCCAAGATGAAGTTTCTGTTTTAGTTTCTGTTTCAATTTTATCATCAACATGCACACTATAGTTAAATGTTGCAACTTGAGATGGTGTTGTACTACCAGGAACTTCAAATGATTTATAATTTTTATCATACTTAGGAAGTGATAATGAAAAATCTTTATGACCATCATCTTTCATATATGCTGAACCACCAATACACCAATAATAATATCTATGACCAGATACAATTTTAGATGTTTGTTTTACAAAATCAAATATATCTCTTGTTTGTATTGCATCTAGTTCATCTCTTTTACCAATAAGTGTAGCAATTTCAACTAAAGATCTTAATATTTCAAAATCTCTACTTTTTGGTTTACCATTTTTAGTAACACCATCGCGATAGGGATACATTGAATATCTCACTTTACCCACTTGACCTTTTGCTCTACCTAATTCTGGTCTGTCCTTATCATATAAAAAACCTTCAAAGTCAGGTCCTTGGTCTTCACCTTCTAAATGCAACATAAGATAAAATGCATTTTCATCACTTCTTAATGGTTGTAATGATACATCTAAAATTTTTGCTAAAATATTTCCTGGTTTAATTGTTTTTGATAGTTTACCACCACCTACTGAAATGTCTTTAGTACTTAACATGTTTTATTATTTATTTTTCGTAATCTAATATAGCGTTTCTCACTATTTGTAAATCATTTGCAATTTCAAATGTATCAAACATTTCTCTTGGACTTTTGCATGTATTTTCACCATTGTTTTGTGTTTCAAATACATATCTCATTAATCCATCTTTGTCTTTCTTTACTTTACCAAATAAAACTATTGAAAATAAACCTTCTAATGTTAGTTTATCATCCACTAGTTTACCAATTGTTTTAGCTTTCACTTTACGTCTGCCTTCAATATCAGTGGATTCTTCAGCGTGTGTAAGATAAAATACAAGAAGGTCATCTCTCATTAAAATAGGTAGTTTAGCAATATGTGCTAAAGCTGCTCCCATTTGCGTAAACTTTTCATAACCTTTTTCTGTTGCTCTACCAAAATATTCAAAGGCTGACATGTATTGAAAATCATCTATAACAATGTTTTTAATTTCTTTTCTTTCATTGTTAATAATTTTTAATACAGCTTCAATATCTTTAGGAGAACTAACATTTGCACAATTACCCTTTTTTGTAATTAAATCAAAAGGTTGATATTTGTTTTTCCAACCTTTAAAAGGTAAAGGTTTATTTGCAACATTGATAATAAATGTCTCTTTACTATCTAAGTTGGTAATAGATGTAGATTTACCACATCCTGATTCTGCAATAATTAAAATTGATTGTGCCATTATTTGTTTATTAAGATTATATCATTTAACCATTTTTTATTACTAACAGGAGCTTTTAATAAAATAGCAGCTAAATCTCTAATTGTCATATTAGAATAATGCTCATCAGTTTTGTCAACTGTTGTTTCTTTATCAAAAGAAAAATCAGATAATTTAGCAGTGCTAAACATTCCTGTATCTTTAACATTTGGTCTTTTAACAACTTCTAATTGTAATTCACCATAGTTAGGTCTACCTTCTACAATTTCTAATTCAGAAACAGGTATTAGATAGGTCTCTGATTTTTTGTTTCTTGCAAGATCAGGTGGAATAAGTTCATATTCACCTTGTTTGTAAAATGGGTTGTGTCTTAATTTGTACAAGACAGCATTTTCATGAATAGGATGATTATTACCATCTGTTAATTCAAGATAAATGTCATCATGTACATCCATTTCAGATGGAAACATGCTTATCACCATGTCTTCTCTGTGTTTAGGTACATAAGCAAATTTGATTGCAAATACTGGATTAATAAGTCCTAACTTTTTAAAATTACTTTCGTTTCTTTGCCGTAGTGCACTTAATGCTACAGCTCTTTCTAATTTCTGTCGGGGTTGTGTCGTCATATTACATTATTGTTTTTGGTGGAGGATCTATTTCATATATTTTCATATGTTCAAAATCTTCTTCAAAGAAACTAAATTGTCCCACTTGTCCATTTCTATTTTTTAGATAATGAACAATAATGTGTTTAGGACTAACTTGATATCTATCAGGACCGTACACTTTCAAATTATATTTTGATGGTCTATTAATACCTAACACTACATCAGCATGTTGCAGTAATGCATCACCGCCATAAATATCAGAATCAAAAATATAATTACCATATGTACCAGGTTTTTGTCTTTCCATACTCTCCACTTCTCTATTAAGTTGAGTGAGTATAATAAACATCACTGGTTGTTTTTTAAGATGTGTCATCATCTTTGCAACATTGTGTAATGTCTCAAACTGATCTCTTTCTGATGCTGATTTTGCTACAAGTACAGAGTGATCTAAAGTGATGATTAAAGGAATATTAAATTTACTTAAACACTCTTCTATTTTGTTTTGCATCATAGGAACAGTCATTGGTTTGTCTATAGTCCAAATGTTTCTGTTTCCATTTTCTTTAGCATACCGTACAGCAGTTAATAAGTCATCATCTGAAAGTGGATCTCCACAACTAGATAGTTGTTTCATTGTTTTATTCAATGCACCTGAAAATTCTCTCATAGCAATAGTTCTTGCTATCATCTCAAACTGAAAGTCTAATACACCAAATTTTTGGTCAGGATTCAGTTTAAAAGATTCCCTAGTTATTAAGTTGGTAAGCATTGTTTTACCAGAACCAGGTCTACCACCAATCACTATGATATTGTTCCATTCAAAACCATTCATAGTGATTTGATTCATTTTAGACCATGGTGTTTTAATGCTTTTTATTTCACCATCTTTTCTCTTTTTCATATAGTCAAGAGCAGCTTGATATGCTTGACTTATGTGAATTATATTTGACATTAGATAGTGTTGGTTTTTCTGTTAATATTAAATTTTGAGCATGTAAAGATATAAAGTTTAAATGATAAAATGAAAAGAAATTCAATAATTATATAATTTAAAAATGACATTTTTACTAGAAAAATAGATATTATAAACCAAAAAACAAACATATTACATAATGACAATAATATTCTATGCACCCAATTTGGAATCATTTTTCATCTTCTTTCTTGTAAAGATCATTTACAAGAAATTGAGCAAGGAAAATTTTATCCTCATTTGATAATTCCATATCTTCTTCATAGTGCAATGGTATATCTAACCATTTTTCATCTATAACATCATTATCAAATTTTTTGACAATGATTTTATATACTTTTCCATCTGTTTCTGTAAAATCTTCAGCAAGAACAGGATTTTTTTCTTCTTCATATTTTATAATAGCTGATATCATTTCTTGAAGTTTTTTTAAACCTTCAGTGTTACCAATTATTACAACATTATCATGAAAAAACTTTGCAGGATAAACTTTAATTATGTTATTATTCATATATCAAATTGCATTTGTATAACCATTATTTTTTTCATTTTCTAAGTCTGTTGGTGAGTCTAACATCATTTCACAATAAGTTGCTAATGTAGAAACTTCTACACCCATCTCGTTTTTTATTATGAAATAACCCGAAGTTTTCATGTATAAGTAATTACTGTCTTTAAATTTATTTACATAGGCTTTAGTTGCTTTAAGTATAATACTCCAATCGTATTTATACGTGTTAAAAAATGTTAAAAATCTTTTTTCTAATTCTTTATAAGATAGTCTAGATGGATGACCAGATGGTAGTATACCTGGAGGAAAAATCTCTCTATACTGATATATATATTCTGTTTCAATTGGACTAAAATCAATTATTTTTTTCACTTTACCTTTCACCTCAGTTTTATAGAGTTTTTTATATTTATCCATTAAGGATAATCCTAATGGTGATATTTTATTATCTATAATAAATCCATTATCTTCTAAAATTTTCTTTTCATTATTATAAACTATACCAGGCATAGTGCTACCTTCAGTGATTGCCATCAAAAAATATAAACCATTAGGAGTGAGTTTATCTCTTATAATTTCATTAAACAGTCTTATCATGTATATCTTTTATTTTATTAAAAATTAAAGTGTATTTTTCTTTAAATACATCATCTGTTTTTAAAAGATTTTTACACTCACCGCTAAGATAAGTAATTGATGTATGATGTTTATTAATGTATTTAGCAATATCAACAAATTTATATTTATACTTATGACATATATGTGAAAAAATCTTTCTAGCATCCACTATGTCTCTTTGTTTATTTATAGTGCTTAATCCTTTTTTTGATATTCTAGATTTTAAATTTAATGAGTCAATAATAATAGCTTCAATAATTTCAAAGTTTAATCTTTTACTTTCGTCAAATAAACAATCATCATAAAAATCAATTGACCTATCATTAATTTTTACATCTAATATTAATCCTGTTTGTTTTTTTATTTCATCTAAAGATTGATTTATTATTTCAATAATAATCTGTTTTTTTTTAAGATTTGTAGTCATATATTTTAATTTTTAGTTGATTTAATGATAATTATTTTGTATATTATATTGTAGAATAGAATCTGTTAATCGGGCAAAATTACAAAAATAATCCCTGGGTTAAGAAGTTCTAATTAACCTGTACATCACTTGTGTACTACAATATTATTGTAAAACAGGGACTTGTTCGGTTAATTACATGTAAATATTTTTTAAAATTTAATAAAAATTAAAAATTATATAAAATGGCAGCTACTATTGGTGAAAAAAATACAATGTTAAATAAATTAAAAGTATATCTTTTTCCAACATTAGTTAGTTTATTATCTATAATGATATGGAGAGATGTAACAGAATTAAGATCTGATGTAAAAATGTTACTTGCTCAAGCAAATGTAGATAAAACAGAAATTGAAAATTTAAAAAAAAATGTTGAAATGTTAAATAGTCAAATTTTTAAAACAGTATTACAAACTGTATCTAAAAATTATGAACTATTTAATATGTTTATATTACATGATAAATATTTTAAACATGAAGATATTTTTGATATTAAAAAATATATTCCAAAATCATAACTAATATGAATACTAATCCTCCTACTGATATATACGGTAATCTCACATGGTTGAATAAACAAGTGCAAAAATTGTATTGTTTAATTGAATCACTAGGCGGTGGTGGAAGTTCTATTACAATAAATCCTACAAATGGATATGTTCCTGTAAGAACCAGTGCAACAACATTTGGAGATAGTGCAATACTATCTAATGAATTATTTACACGTATTCAACATGAATTTGCTGATAATAATTCTATAATGCGATTATTCATAAGTGCTGAAGAAGGATTTAGGATAGAAAATTTTAGTTATGATTTTCCAGATACTTCACAAATAAATCTTAATGGTCAATCTATAAGTTTTGATGTAGTTGGAGATGGGTTAAATTCAAGCATAAGCATAAATCAAAATAGTGTTGTAATTACTTCTTTAGAAAATGGTGATTATTTTTCAAATTTAAATGCTAGTGCAGGAAATGTATATATAAATGCACAATACACAAATGCTGATAATGTAGACGATAAGTTTTGGGCTAGACAGACATTTAGTAATACTCAAATAGTAACAAATGTATATACTAGTAATGGAGGAGATTTTGAAACTAGTTATACAGAAACAATACTTCCTGGATATTTAAATATAGCACTTACACAAGAAGATCTTGGTACACAATTACGAACAACCTATGTTGCTAATTCTATCACTCCATCAATAAATACAACGGTTATTCAAGGTGATGATGATATTGTGTCACTATTTTTTATACAAAAAGATTTAATACAATTAACTGTATTTAATCGTGATACTGATGATAGCGGTTGTACATTTAAAATTTATATTTCAGGAGCAAGTGGTAAAACAAGATATAATTTTAGTAATATATACACTTATGCATCAAACGCAGCAGCTCTTGCTAATGGTCTTGCAATAGGAGATATATATAGACATGGTGGAGGAGCTTTAAATATAGTGCATTAATAAATAAAAAATAAATAAAATGGTAAATATTCAACCAGTGGTTTTTCCAATTATAGGAACAGCAACTAAATTAGGAGTTTCAATTTCAGCATTTGCAACAGATGCAAAAACATGCACTGTTTATTATGCACTAATGACTACTGAAACAAAAAGAATTGTGGAAGATGATTTTCAATTAACTGATCAACAATTTGCAGATTGGGGAGTTGATAATTCTTATATTGATCAACTTGTAGCAACTAAGTTAGGTGTAGTGATTGTTCCAGAATCTATGGATGATAACGCAGTAGATAATGGTGGAGGCGGTGTTCAATCTGCTACATTAGGTGCTCCAAACTCAGATTAAATTCTTTATATTTGTAAAAAATAAAACCAATGAAAAAAAGTACATTAACTATTTCAGATTTCTTAGCTCTTGAAGATGAATTAACTAAAGGAAAACATTGTCTCCTTGCTCAAAAGTTAGCAATGACCACTAAGTATTATTTAAACTCTATGTTAAATAATGTAAAAACAGAAACCACTCCTTGTAATGATATTAAGAATGAGTTGGTAAAGAAATATGGAGAAGAAAAAGATGGAAACATTACTATTAATATTAAAATCAAGAATGAACAAGGAGAAGAAATTCTCAATCCAAATATGTTAAAATTTCAAGATGAATTTTCACCTGTATTGTTAATTGAAAAAGAATTAGAACATAAAGATTTTAATATTGAAGAGTTTAAAGATGTCTCTTCAGAAGGATTTTACCCTGTATTTTATAAATTATTAAATGTAACAGTATAAATTAACAAAAATTAAAACAATTTAAAATGAGTAAGTTTTTATCATTAAATTTCAGAGACTTAGGACACGGTACTTTAATTGCATTTTTAACTGTATTCTTAGGCGGAGTATTGAAAGTAACTGAGACCAATCAGTTTCCTTTATTTACAGATTTGAAAGGATATGCTTTAGCTGGTGCAACAGCAGCACTTTCTTATCTTATTAAGAATTTTTTCCAAAATCAATCAGGTCAATTGTTAGCCACTGATGAAAAAACATCTAACTAATGAAAAATTTTAAGTTAAAATACTTCATCATCCTGCCATTAATTTTGGCAGGGTGTGGGGTATCAGTAAAACTTTATAATAAAGTTGCCACTGATCCTAATGTGACCACTAAAAAATTGTCTATAATTGCACCGTTTGTTGCAGTAAACTTCCCAGTAAAAGAAACTTTTATACAAGGAAAATCTGATACCACTGTATTACATGATACAACAATCGAAACAAATGTAGTGTATGATACAATTACAAAACAAATAGACAGTATTAAGATTAAAAAAGTAGTGCAGAATCATTATATTTTACGCACTGATACCATTAAAGTAAAAGAAGCTGTAGATTGTTTTACAATAAACAATAAACTTATACAGGCTGAAACAAAAATTAATGAGTTGAAAGCTAAAGAACAAAAAATATTGTATTTTGTAATATTTCTTATTATACTTTTATTTATAATTGTTTGGTTAAAATTTAAAAAATGGTAACTTCTCAAGACTGTTTGAAAAAGTATGGTGCACCATCAGAAAATAACAGTTACATGACTGTTTGGGATGTACCCACTCATTTAGAAATAGGTGTAATACCAAAAAAAATATATTGTAACAAAGATATGGTGATACCATTATCTAATGCTTTTACTAATCTTATACAAAGAAAATTAGTATCAGAACTTAAAACTTGGGATGGTTGCTTTAATATAAGAAAAAAACGTGGACAATCTACAATGTCTTTACATTCATGGGGAATTGCTGTAGATGTAAATGCATTTGCAAATTGTTTTGGGTGTGAACCTAAACTATCTGCTTCTTTTGTAAAATGTTTTACAGATGCTGGATTTACATGGGGAGGACTTTGGAAAAAAGCTGATGGAATGCACTTCCAATTATCTAAGATATAAATATATTATATGATAAAGAATATAAACATTTATGGCTGTGGTTGCGGTAAACCAAAGTCTATCTCTAAACCTAAAAAATAAATAAAAATGTCAAAGAAAAGAGCATTTGTAAGGTACAGTAAACAAGGAAAAATTGTACCTGGTAGTTTAATTTTAACATCGGGATCATATCCTAATGGTTCATCTACATGGAACGAAATTCCAGCAGACTTATGTTGCAGAACTCTTATTAATCCACCTAATCCAGGTGCATACACTGCCACTGTTTTAAGTCAGTATTCTGCTGCAATGCCTGCATATAAGTTTTCTGAAAATGTTAAAAGCTTTATTAAAACAAAAGGATATAATTATGATGAAGTACTTCTTAACACAACAGTATGTTCAGATGATGTAAATGCAGTAGAACAAGTTAACAATTTAGGACAAACTTCAGTGGAACAATCTGATATTCTTGGTCCATTTGTAGGCGGTGGATTAGCTGGTTACCCGCACACAGGTGTATTAGGATTACAAGCATGGGCTTCTCACATTACAGTGAGTGGAGCATTATTATTAATAAATATGCCACACATTGGTATATCACAAACTGGTAATGTTGGTAGAATGTGGAGAAAAGGTAAAACTCAAGCAGAATCTTTAACTGATAATACTTGTGGTGCTGTAGCAACAGCTGCCATATATGTAATTGCTAATGCTTCAGCTCCAGTTTATAATACAGGTGTGTTCGCAAACAACGATCAACATTTTAAATTATCTTCTATATTGTTTGCTTTTAGAGCTACAATATTATCTACATACAACTTTGTAGCAACACCTTCTTTATATGGTGCTTCTATGAAATATTGTACAGAACAAATTAGAGTGGCATCAGACACATTCCTTACAGGAGCTTCTGGTATTGTAGCTGCCAATGTGGGAACAAACGTAGATGTATTTTATTGTAATGGTACATTTATAAATGTAGATGATGGATATAACGCATATGTAAAAGTTAATTCATTTAAAAAATATAACTCTACATCTGGATGGACAGATTTAACCACTGCATTTTTAAATAGCTTAACATAAAAAATAAAGCTGGTGCAAAAAACACCAGCTTTTTTATTACCATTTAATAGGAGTTTTGTCTTGTGATATTAAAATATCATTCACTTTATTAAAACAGTTATTACAATCCCATTCGTTTAATTTTGCATAAGCTGCTGAAGCAGGATGAGTAGTTTTTATAATTGCATTGTTAGGACTGATGAAGTTTTCTAGACTATGTGCCACTTTACCCATTAGTACATAAGGTATACCAAATTTATTAAAATTTAATGCATCTAACATTGTGAATATAAAATCACTCCATATTTCATAATGACTACCCACTTTATCTATTTCACAAGTTAATGCTGCATTAATACACAATACACCTTGATTTGCCCATCTCACTAAATCTACACTAGGCTTATCTTGATTTTCTATATTTCTATCATCTACAGTTCTATTTATAGCATTTATAATATATCTTAAACTTGGTTGTAATTTATTAGTTTTACTACAAGAAAAAGCTATTCCATCGGCAACACCATAATAAGGGTAAGGATCCTGACCAATTATAACCACTTTTACATTATCAAATGGACATTTTACAAATGCTTTAAATACATCTTTTAAGGTGGGTGTAAAATGTTTACCTTCATTAGATAAACTTAATAGTTTTTCTAATAAAACATCCATATCATTGCTATTTAAAAACAGTCTTAGCTTTTCTGACCATCCAGATTCAGCTAATAATTTTATTATTTTTTCTTTGGTTTGTTTAATTATTTCTATATTTGTATCTGTCATAAAATATTATATATGTCTAAAGTTGAAATTGTTAGTCCTGACGCTATTATTGATTTAAAAGTTGGTAGTAAATTTCTTCAAGATTTACAAGCTGTTCTACTATATTTAAGTAGTTTACAATCAGTGAATAAATTACAAGATATATTAGAAAAAGTTAAAGTGAGTGGTGAAACATCTTTAGATGATTGGGAAAAATCAATGTATACAATGTTGGTTCTAATAAGTAGTCTAGAAGAAAATGCTCGTACAGCTGGATTCACTAGAATAGAGGATATTCCAGAATCTGGCTTATCTGCTGTATAGTTTCAATTACAAGAGACAAATCTTGTTTACTTGCATTTGCTAAACTTTTACAATAGAGAAATTTACTACCGTCTAGTTCTTTTTCTATACATAAACCTGATTTTTTTTTGACAATAAGTTTCATGTCTTCAAAAGTATCACCAGTGTGAGTACATAGTTGTTTTATCATTGCATGAATTTTAGCTAATTGTGCTAAACTACCATCATCTGATACAACTTCCATATAAGTTTCTACTAATGTTCCTTCAGGTACTAATTCTTTAAATATTTTATATTTATCTTCATCTTTTGAATTAAGATAAGTAAATATATTATCTTTTTTTCTTAAAACACCTGTAAATATCTTCATATTAAGTATAAATTATTTTGTTTTCATCAAAATTTTCTAATGCATTCTTTACCCATGTTTCATCAATTGTGTTTGAATAACATAATATATGAATAAGAGATGTATCATTTGGATTAAGTCTTAACAATCTACCTATCCTCTGGGAACTTTTTCTTTCATTACCATAAGCATGCATTATTATACCACTTTTTAAATTTTTGATGTTCACACCTTCATTTAACTGAAGAACAGCACTCATTTTATTAATACTACCTTCATTAAATAATTTTAAAATATTTTCACTATCCATATTTTTAGAATGGTAGGAATATTCACATAATGAATCTGCTTGTTCTTGTGTATTTGCAAATAATATACACTTATCTGTTATAGAATTAAACAAGTTTTTTGCATAAACTACTTTACTTTTAAAGTTCATCATTTTACGCATTCTTGTTATACTTAAGAATTTTTTATTTTTAGGTGTTGTAGCTTCTTTTAATTTATTAGTATAATAAGTGTATTCAGCAAATTCAGATGTATACCAACTTTTGTTTTGATATTCTACTAATATATTTTTGTCTTTGTTTAATGGTAAATTATGAATTATAATTTTATAATCATTTAATATTTTATCATCAACAGCATTATCTGTTACATAAGTGTAAACAACAGGACAAAATTTATTTACCATTTCACCTTTTTCAGAATGACCCCATTTAGGCGGTGTACCAGTTAATCCTAAAATTCTTCCTTTATAGTTGTTTAAAAAGTCTTTATGTGTGTACAATAAACTATGACATTCATCTAATACTAAAAGATCATAATTTAATGCTTGTTTGTTTAATGATAAATATGTTGTAAAACTAATATTGTCAATATTTATATTAAATTTTTCTGCATCATTTTTCCAACTATCAAATATTGTCAATTTTGGAGCAACAACTAATACATTAAGTTTAAACATATTAGCACTTTGTAAGTGATTGATATATTTAAGACCAATAAGGGTTTTACCTACACCCATTGAAATTCCAAGTGAACATCTTTTATGTTTCAATGCTTCTGTTAAAGCTTCTTCTTGAATATTATCTCTTTTACTCATTATTTATAATTTCTTTATTTGTTATTTCTTTATTTGTTATTTCAACTAAAATTAACTCATATTTTTTACCATCTTTTAATTCAATTACATTATTATTTATATTCTTAATTATTTTATAAAGATCCATAAAATTAATTTTAAGACTTTTAACAATAGCATATCTGGTACAATGTCCAGCTTGACCATTAAATCGAAAACTATTCATTTTTTTATTTTAATCTAATCTTTGTTCTGAATAACCTAACAACTTTGCTTCTATAGGATTATTTTCAATCCATGTATGACAATTACGACATACTGCAATCCATGTTGAAATATTAAGGTAATTTTCACCTATTCTTCCTTTTTTATGATGTATATCAGTGCTTTTTGATGTACAAGATGATAATTTTGCTTGACATCCATTTTGTAATGCTAAAAAAGCAAGTCTTTTTTTACTATATTCATCCATATCAACTTTTCTACTTTTAGATATTGAAGATATAGATTTTGGTTTCTCAATTTTATACCAACATTCTTTACAATATTTTTCTTTTCCATGTGATTTCCATATCACTTTTTCAATTTGACAACCTGCACATTTTTTCAGTTTAGTCTGCATTGTTTAATATTTTTTATTTTTAAATATCTCACTTATTATATCTACAATGTAAGGTTCAGCTTCTTTTATAAGATTGTAAATAGGTGCAAGTTTGATGTTAATATCTTTCATTATTGTGTAATGTTTACTACTTTCTATTTCATCAATAAATTCCTTAGATAAGTCAATTTTAAAATCAACACTACCCGTATTAGTGGGTAGTGTTTGTGTAATACTTTTACTCTTTATTGTTGTTTCATATTGACTTACAATCTCAGATGAAACAAAATAAAGAAATACTATTTCTTCATTACTAAGTGTTTTATAATCCATTAATCTAGTTTTGGAAATAAATTTTTAGATGCTAAATGTTGTGCAATTTCTAATTCTGAAAACATTTTATGTATATCAATACTATCAGCACTAATATAGTCTGTTACAGATGGTTTAACTTGAACAATATCTTTTACAAGTTTTGATTTAGGAAACAACTTTAACAATAAACTATCAATTGTTGAATTTACAATTTCAGATTTCCATTGAGATAATGTTTTTTCTATTTCATTAGACAATACTTTCACTCTGTATTTTTTAATAAGAGGTAATGACTCAATTTCATTTTTAGTCATTCTTTTCTTAGCATATACTAAATCATCAAACAACTCTCTTTGTTCTTTAGTAAAAACATCTTTTTTAAGTTCTTGTTGTGTTATACCCTTAAATTCTTTACCAAAAAGTTTAATCTGTCTGTTAAGATCATCTTTTTTAATGTTATGAACAATAACACTTTCATTCAATTTAACAATAAATTTCTTATTTACTGTTATTGGTTTTTTTTGCTTTTTCATAATAATGAAAATTTGATTGTGATTAAATAAAAAAAGGATAAGCTTTTACACTTACCCTTTTTTCTTTATTATAAAAGTTTTTGTTATTCTTCTTCAGGAGAAAAGTCAATTGAGTTATCTATCTCTTCAATTATAATATCTTTTTTTACAATTAACGATGAGTCTTCAATTTTATTTTCTATAGAATCAGGTTTTTTTAATATAGATCCAAAAAATGGATTTTCGATAACTTCACCATAATCTATAGAAATTAAATATTCAAATTCTTCATCTGTTAAATCTAAGAATTGTTGTACTGAGATTTCAATAACTTTTCCAGTGGGTAAATTATATAACATATGTTAGGATTATTGTATCTTATAAGCAAATCTATACTTATAAACAACAAAATCCTAACAATTATATAATCTATTTTATAGTATAAAGCTATAAAATATTATTTTGTTACTCTGTGCAACTTTTTTTTATAATATGAATTGGTTTTATTAATCTGTTGCTGTTTTTCACTTAATTTTAATTTAAGTTTTTTATTCTCTTCACTTAGTTTTTCTATTTCATCAGCTAGAAAAATTTTCATTAATTTACTAAACATATTTTTAATAATTTATATTACAAAAGTTTCTATTTCATTAATTACTTTGATTTTACCATTATACAATGATTTATGTTCTATACAATTAATAAAACTTAATAAGATGAACAATTCTGATGTTTCTGTATAATCTAAAACACAACTTCTTTCTGGAAAAATTACTTCATTACCATTGTCTATTATCTGAAGAGCTAATTGCCCAATTAATGCACTTGACCATATAGAATTATCACTATAATATAATGAATACACTGTATCTTGTGATTTTTTCTCAACAACTATGTTGTATTCGTGACTTTCAGCTGATTCTGTATCATTTGATTCGTTAATTACTTGATATTTTATCATTTTTTTAATTTTTAAGTGGTTATATAATATGCAAAAACATATAATTCTTTATATTATATGACACGTTATGTGTAATTATTTACTTTTTGTGTAAAAGTCAATATGATATATATGAAATATGATTGTGTAAGTTTCATTCCAATTATCATACCATTTGGATAAGTACTCATAGTGTCCTTCATAATCAGATGGATACTTAGACACATAGGGATGAAACTTAATTAACTTAGCATCTCCCTTGTCAGCACCACAATATTCATCTAATGCTTTTTGTATGTCTTTAAAATCTGCTACAGCTAATACAGGTCTACCACTTTCTCTGTCATGTGCTACATAAATTGCATTCATTAGTCTATTATTAAATCTAATATAGATTGTTTACACAAATGTATTTCATTTTCTATAGAACCGCCTTCTTCTATTGTTTCTTCACACAAAGTTACAAAATAGAGTATTTCTTCTTTGTGTTCTGGACAATCTCTTGCAATTTCATTTGCCCATTTTTTTAATTCTTTCATATTATTCTTTATTTAATTGTTTAACAAGTTTTTTCATTGCTTTGAACATTTCATAAGTTAGTTGAAACCTTTGTTTTAACTCTCCAGATATCTCAACATCAAACCCCTCACCATTATGCCATTCAACCACTTCTATAAAATCATGTTCTTTAGAAAGAATATCAAATTGTTTAAGATCTGCAAATACAGCCTTCCTTTCATAGATTTCAATTTCTTTCTTCATTTTGTTTGTTTAAATGATTTAATAAGTTCTTCATAAGTAATTGTACTACTAAACCCTGTTCCTTTATGCATAGCTACAATCCAACATTTATGCATTTGTTCTTCTGTATATAAAGTTTCTTTAGCTTTTTCATATCCCTTCTTCCACCAATATTTCTTATCATCTGCACCAATAGTGGTGGTTTTAAATTCACCAAACTCATCTATTAGATGGTCTATCAATTCTTTGTTGGCTAATTCATCCACTGCATCTTTCTCAATTAGTTTTGCATAGTTTTTATATCCTTCTATTATTTTAAAATCTACATGTGGATAGGCTCTTATCCTTGATTCTATATCATCAAACACTAAAGCATCTTTTTCAATTTGTTTTATATCATCAGGATGTAATAGAATAAAATTTGCTAAATAATTGTATCCATTAGGAATATCAACAGGATGTCCTATATATTGCACCATCCATTCGTTGCCTATTTTTTTTAATATTCCTTTCATAGCTTATTTTTTAAATGTTTCAAAATTTCCCTTATAATCAATAGTTAGTTTAAATGACTGTCCACAATCACAATTAACCTTTGTCATCCAACTTTTGTTTTTATTTATTTTGTTAAAATACTTATCATTTACATCCCTATGCAGTCTTTTACAATGTGGACATTTAAAATCTGTTTTTGCAAAATCAATAAAAAAATTATTAATTTCTTTCATTTTTTAAAAATTTTTCTTGATAATATTGTGCTAAATCTTTTGATTCAGTGCCATTAGTGATATGTTCAGCCCAATCCCATTTACCATCCTGAAAAGAATCTTCTATTTCTTCTCTGTGCATTTTATCAGCTTTGTCAAATAATTTTGTGTAAAAGTTATTGTCATCAAACAATGATGGAAGGCTTTTGCGTAAAAATTCTATTGATGTCATAATTAATCTTTATTAAAAGTTTTATTATAATAATCTTCAGCGTTTGACTGTTCCGCAATTTCATCTTTATAATTTATATCGTTTCCGCAATATTCTAAAGCATCTCTAAAACCTTGATTATAGGCATCTTCAATTTGTTCTTTATGTATTTCTTTAGCCTTACTAAATAATATATTGTTAGGATGTATATCTTTTGATAACCCAATCTTATACAATTGATTTATTAACCATTCTACAGATGTTTGTTGTGCCATATTATTTGTTTTTTAAATTTGTCAAGTTTCGCCCCCTGTATCCTTGACAGAAGAATGCTCAAGGTACACCTTGATGACAGCCTAGACTTTGAGGGAGCCACTCTTTGCTATTTCAATTAACTTATTAAGACAAGCTAGTTCTGCTTCTTCGTAAGTTCCTTCAAAGTATTCCCAAATCAAGTTAATATGATAATGATAAGTGTTATTACCATTATATATTTTACCAACTCCAAAATCAAAATCAGGATACTTCTCTCTAAAGAAACGGAATGCTTGTTGATATAGTGGTGCTGATATTACATTATCTCTTTTGTTATAATTAAATGGGTTTACAAAATCTTTAACAAACATTTCATCAGTCCAATAAAACTTAATAGAAGGCTCATCGAATCCAAGTTCCTTCATATCAAGACTTTGTTGATATGGTACAAACTCTTTTTCTATATCATTCATAATAAATTGTTTTAGTCTTCTTTGAACATATCTTTTATAGAAGAAATAATAAACGCAAGAAAAAGTAATCCTAGTCCTATTATATAAAGACATGTTAATATAATAAAACTACCAACTATAAGTTCATAAGCTTTACTTGTTATCATAATAAATTGTTTTAGGTTTTTGTTCTTTCCAAAGTTGGAGGAGTTCTTTTGTTGTATAATTTTTACAGTCTTGTGGGTGAAACACCCATAAACCTTTATTTTGGTTTTCAATACATGGATACCCATCCATACTGAGCCAATCTAAAAACTCAATCATATCATCATCTGAATAAGGATGTGAGTATTGAGAATGATTGTAGCCTTTTACCCATATACTAATGTTTACTTCATCTACTTTAGAATCTCTCATAAATGAAATATGTGTATCAATTTCATCCACTATTTGAGGTATTTCTTTAGAAGGGTCGTTTGTTGCAATCACTTTTAAAAATTCTCCTCTTTCAAAAGACTCTATTGCATATTTTGAAGTACCTATGAATTTGAGAAATGGATGAAACGTACTGACTGTTGTGTCCCATACATTTAACTCATGGATGTCTTTTATGACACCTCCTATGTAAAAATCAAATCCATTCACTGTTTCTTTAGAACAAATATGTTTTTCACCAGTTTTCCTGTTTATTAACTTGTATTTCATTTTTTCTTTTTAAATTGTATAAACCAATGAGGTATGTCAGCTAAAACAAAATCAGAATATTCTATTAAAGTTTTATCTATAATTCGTTTAACTTCTTCCTCACTATAACTTCTTTCTTGTTGCCATTTGGCACCATTTATAAAATCTTTTTTTGTGGTTTCATTAAACTTATCACCAAAAGACAGTGGTACATAATCATTACTGAAGTCAGCATATTTTTCAGCAGCTTCTTCAAGGGTTTCTTTTTTATTTTCTTCATACAATCCTAACTCTTCATCTGCTTTCATAATGTCAATAAGATGTTGCTTTTGTTTTTCTTGTGGAAGGATAATTTTATAATAACTTCCATACTCTATACATGATTCACCTAATTCCATATCAACTTCAAATTCTACTAATTTAGTTTCTATTTCCTCACAAGTTGGGTTTTTTACAAACCATTCAAGGAAGTCATCATCAATAGCTTGTACACCATCTTTTATTAAGTCTTGGTCTGTTGTTAGGATGATTTTAGCAACACCTAATCTTCTTTCTAAATTTAGTTCTGTTGGGTTTTCAATACATTTATGAACTGAATTTGTTCTTGGTAAATAATAATAATCTTTAATTTCATCATCATTAGTAATGTAGATGTTTTGAAATTTAACTACAGTACTATCAAAATCTTTTGTAGTGGTTAAAAATAAATTATTCTTAATTAAAACTAAATTACTTGGTTTGTCTGTTGGCAAGACGTGTATATTTTTCATTTTTCTTTATTTAAAGCTTTAATTAATTGGTCTGTCATTTTTACTGAGTCTTCTGCAATACATATCATATCCAAAAAATCTAAATGTACAGTTTTTTGGGCACTCAGAAAACCCTGCATTGCCATTGCTGCAAAATATTCACGTTTAGTTAAACCTACATGAAATTGTTTTACATCATTAGTTAACACCATGCTATTAACATAATCATTACCGTGTGTCATATTGTTGTTTTAAAATGTTTAAAAAGAAAGGAGCTTTGGTACTCCTCATTGATAGGGATCTTACGTTTGCCACTAAACCACTATTCGTGAGATCTACATTCTCCAATAGTTTTCATCAGTTCTCAGTGTAGCCTTAGATGAAAGTCTGCAATGTAGGCAGGACTCGAACCTGCATTTAGAAGCTGTTTTCAATGTTATTACTTCTACCCGTTTATAGAGCTGCGTATACCAATTTCGCCACTACATTACTTGATAAGAGATGTTCTGAGTGGTTGCGATCCACAACAGACTGGGACACATTATCAAAAAGTTACTAAATAACTATCAGTGATGTCTATAAATAAATGACCATAAACACCAAGATAGTATATTCTACCATTAATTATTTGTATATTCATTTTTTAGACAAACATTTTTTACAATCAGGATAATGAATTACAACTAAACCATCACTACTATAATTACTTCTTAAATATTCATGAGAATCTTCTCCTAAAACTATTTTCCATCCGTAAAAATTTGTACCCTCATCCTTAAAATTAAAACTTTTAGGGTATTCTGAAGAAACAACAGGTTTTGATGATTTAGTATTACAGCTAAAAATCAATAATAAATACAATAATTTTTTCATAAATTTTATATAAAGTTAAAAAAGTGAGAGGGGAGGATAGCTAGTCCTCCCAAAGTGTCTACTTACTACCTATGCGTTGATCTAGAATTATCATAGCCCTCGTGTTCATGCACTCTCTCAATATTTTTTATATCTAAATATACATACTGTCAAAATTATCATAATAATGTGTTAATTTTTCTAAAGAAGGAGTTTCTTGTATTTTTGGAAAAAATTGTCTTTTATCATACTCAACTCTTTCATTGTAAGTGTCAATCACAAATTTTAAAGTGATGTATGTTTTTTCTTTTTCTGTTAATGTATTCCAAATAATAATATCTACACCATAATTATAAATAAACATTTTATGGTTATAGATTACATTAAACATAGCTTCTTTTTTTTGATCATCTGTAAATGTTAATTTATTAGACAATGATTCTAATCCGCTATCTATTAACATTTTATGAAACTTGCTACTATTATCTATTTGCACATCACCAATTTTTGATTTATAACTTTCATATTCATAATCATCAATATGTACATAACCTTTGATTCTATGATCAACAAGTTTTGCCCAATATACAATTTCTTGCTGAAAGCTACCTTTGGTCATTGTAAATGATCCTGATAGTTCTATAGAAAAGTTTTCGCGTACTGTTTCTATTTTTACATTGTCTGTTGTAACACCTAAATTTTTAAAGTCAATTGTCATTTTGTTTGTCTTTTAATCATATTCATAATCTAGTATTTTACCTACTAAATCACTTCTATGGTTGTGTTTTAATTTAATCCATTCAATACCTTCTATATTTTTAGAAAGTTCTATTGCATAACTAAGACCATTAAACTCATCTTTAATGTCCTTTTGTTCATTGTCTCCATTAATGATGATTTTTCCATCAACACCTAATCTTGTTAAGATAGCTAACATTTCGGCTTTTGTAAGATTTTGTGCTTCTTCCACTATTAATACATCATCAATAGTTTTACCTCTAATAAATTGCACAGGGAGTGCTGTCACTTTACCTTCTTCTATAATTGTTTTTATTTTAATCTCATCATAACATTTAACAAGATTTTCCATAAAAGCTTCTAGATAAGGGTCAAATTTTTCATTAAGTGAACCAGGAAGATAACCAAGTGTTCTTCCTGTTTCTACAGCAGCTCTTGTCACTAAGATTTTGTCACATTGTTTTTTAAAAAGAAAATCTAATGCTGATTGAGCTGATACTAATGATTTACCACAACCTGCTCTTCCAGTGATAATTACAATTTGATTATTAATAATAAGATTTTTAGCTAACTTTTGCTCCTCATTTAATGTAATCTTGTATTTAATTTCACTTTTACGTTCCCTGTTAGGTTCTTTCATTTAATTATGTTATTAAATGTAAAGATATAAATAAACAGAGTTAATTGTCTTTTCTATTATAAGATCTTTTTCTTGGATGTTCTTTTATAAGATCACTGTAATTCCATATAGTGATGGGCATAATAAAAGACACCAATAAGCTGCCGTAAAAAAATTGGTCTATATTACTGAAGTTCCAATAATACAATAGATTAATAGATATAGAAACTAGTGCAAAAAAAGTTGCCACCTTCTTTTTTTCTTCTAAAGTGAATATATAGATGGATAACTCAAGACTAATAGCAAACGTATAACTTATTATAACATCCACCCAACCATTAGATTTTGATATCATCAAAAAAAGATAAGCTGCGTGTGTCACTTGTGTGAGTAGTGCCATTATTAGTGTTAATCTTATCAGATATAATCTCTTCATTTTAAATGTTATTAATTTATGTAAATTAATAAAAATAAGTGAAAATACAAAGTATAATTAGGGTAGGATTTGCACCTACACGATAAGTGATTCTCTTATCTCACAATCAAGGACACGACCCTCAATTCTAACCATTGCTAGCGTCTAATTCCGCCACCTAATTATTTATCATAAGTCTTTTGGTATTTCTTCTGTACACACCCAATCCTCTGGCATAATGTCATCTAAATCTTGAAAATCATCATATGTTATATGTTTTTTATGTCTTTCATCAAGTATTATTTCTTCTGTATCAAATGCCTTTATTTTACCATTTTCTATTTTAACATTCCAGCTAAATTTATATCCATAATTTAGATTTTTATCAAAAGATTCTGTTGGAAGTTCCATTCCATTACATAAATCTTGACATATGTATATTTCTATACTATCATCTTCATTCATTTTATGTATATGAATTCTACCATATACTTCTATTGGTTCATCACTATCACCTTCTATTAATTTAGCTATTACATAATCACCTTCATCAAATAAAACATCATCAATAAAAACATTATTAATCATATTTGTATCATTTTTAGAGTGTTTTCGTGACCTTCCAATGCTTCTTCATATGTTTTGTATCTTTTCTGATAATTGTCATATTCACCACCAAATATCATTGTTTCAAATAAATCTGGAGGAGTGTTATCATCAATAGAATAACCCACATTTAAAAAAACAGTGGATACATAACAATCAGGTAAATTAGTGAATGCAATAGTGTTGTCTACATGAAATGAATTATTCAATTCTTCTACATTTACTTTATAAGGTATTTTTGTATTTTCATCTAATAAATAAAACATATTATTTTTTTATTTTGTCAAAAATTGATGTTATTTCTTTAACAGGACCTTGTGCATTTAAACCTATCACCGTACTATATCCAAAGTTTTTCAATTGCTCTATTGTATTTTCATCCATTGGTCTACCTAATCCAGATGTAGTGCGTTGTTTATCATACAACCAAGCAGTGAATATAGAATGTCTATAACTACCCAATGTAAATACAGGTGCAAAAGTGGTCCAATTGAACCTTTGTTCTGCACTTTTAATTTTTACATGTACAGCAGTGTATTTAGACTCTGTATGAGTGTCTTTAGAAAAAGATGTGTAATACACTTCAGTGGATATACCAGCTGTTTCTAAAGCAAATATTGTAGGAACAGCTGTTTCAGCCACTCTACGAAAACTACTTGAATCTACGCATGCACTACCACAAATGTTTATTGCAATTTTAACAATAGGTTTTTTAGCATTTTTGTATTTTACAAAACATCTGTCTTCACCTGAGATGGCTTTTGATACATTGATTTTACAACCTGCATCATCAAACTTAATGCTCTTTTTATAGGTTAATGCTAATCTTAAAACCTTTCTGTACTCTTTGTCTGCAATAGTGCTTTTTATTGTATCCTGACATATATATTTACCTTTTTCAGGATTAAATCTATGCTCAAAATATTCATCTCTGGTTTCTTCATCACCATATCTCCATTCTGATCTTTTACTATTGATTATTTCTCCCAAATCAGATTTATTGCTTCTATTCATAGTGGCAGGAGGACAATCTAAATCTGTATATTTGAAAAAATCATACACACTATCAAAGTGTATGTTGTTAACATTGTCTTTTACTATTGTTTTCATTGTAAATTTTTTTAATAAAATAGAGAAGAGATTTTTTACGTCTCTTCTCTATTTTGATTATTGTACTTTAGATTTCAACTTCATTAAAAGTTGTTTGTCCCAATGTGCACCTATCATATCTAATACAGCTTCTCTAGAGAAGTCATTAAACAACAATACAGATGCATCAAACATTGACCTTGTTGAAAATTCTTCACCGTCAACATTGTCTTTGATAAACTCTCTAACATCTAAAAACCATTGGTAGTTATCACCAGCAATTGTTTTCTCAATATTAGCATCATATCCAATAAAAATACGACATAGTTTAAACCTGTCAAGGAATGCCATATCTTGCATTTCTCTACCTTGATACTCCACTGAACCACTACCCCAAGTGTTACCTGCTAAAATACAATAAAAGTCTTTGTGTTTTTTAGCAGTGGAATTACCCACTCTGTTAGGAACTGATATTTGGTTAGTGCGGTCAAAAACAGCATTTAGCACTACAGCAATAGATGGACTCATAGCATCATACTCATCTACAAGGAACACACCACCATTCTCATAAAAGTCTAAGAATTGTGATGTAACATAGCCATTTAGATTAGCAAAACCCACTAACTCTGATTTACTAGCTTCCATATTACAAGAATATGAAGCATATCTGAGGTTCATAGCATTTGCAGCTTGTTTGGCTATTGTACTTTTACCACTACCTGTAGGACCTACAATCATTGCTTGTTTAAACAAGTTAAGAAAGCTAATCACTTTAGGAAGTTCAGAGTGTTCTGTACCAGTGAGTTCATAACGCATTTCACCTTTGATAAAAATCTGCGTTTTTTTGGAATCTAAATAACTGTCAATGATTCTCTGTTTAACAGTTAAGAAATCATCTGTTACTTTGTCAACTACATGTGACTTTAAGTCTTTAATGATTTCTGTTTTTTGTTGACCAATTACATCTGAAAGAATGCTCTGAAGTTTCTCATGACGTAGTTTAAACATCACTAACTTGTCCACTCTCTCTTGGATTGCTGTTTCAGGAATCATCACTTGAAATCCTAAATTTGTGTTTTGATTTGACATTTTGCTGTTTTATATTTAATTAAGGAAAAAAATTGGTTCTTTACTAGTTGCACTAAAATAACGGATGTAGTTGATGCATTCTGCCACTTTATAGTTAAAGTAGATGTCTTTATTTATATGCGGCATTAACTCATTTATTTTAAAACCTATGTTTAAAACATCATTTTGTTGTTCCCACATTTCAGATAGTTTAGCAATAGCGGATGCTCTTAAGAAAGGCTTGAGAAAAATACTGATGTTTTCATCTTTACATACATTTAAGACACTTTCTAAAATTTCAATAGTGTTGTTTAAAGCTAAGTTTCTTATTCTAATTGTTTCACTCATTTTTTTTAATTTTAAAATAGGAGAGACCTGTTATTCAGTGTCTCTCCCTGGTTTTTAATTTAACAGATAGTAGAGCTGCCCTAATGAATGACTACGATATTCCACCGTGTATTGTATATTATAAATAATATTTTTTTGGTTTTTACGCTCTATATTCTTTTTGTCAGATAATATACATGTGGGAAAGTGCTAGTGACTCCAGCATTTCTTTCTTGAAGCAAAAGGGGGAGTCGAACCCCCTGTTATGACCGTCTAGCTTTGTTGTGCTTTTTTTAGCATAGAGTGCACTTCTTCTACGGCAGAGTTGATAGTTTTCACTAATATAAGTGGAAACAGTGCTCTGTAATTGTCTCTTTCTTTGATTAAATTTTCTAAAGCCATAGATAAAGAGTAGTCTTTGTCAAATAAAAGACTTTTAGTAACATTTGCTAACAAATCACCAGCTTCACTTACTTCAGATATGTCTATATTTATGGCTTCATAAATATCTTTTTTGTCATGCTGAAATACATAATGAAACTTTTGTTTACCTTTCTCTGAATCTTCTGGCAAATGACTTGCTGCCCATAATATCTCATCTTTTGTGAGAGTGTCTGAATCTAATAACGCTTCCATGATTCTTTGTTTCATAAAACAATTTAAAGGGGGTTAAATAATTGAACCTATATATATATTAACAATACTCTGATGACCTTTACCATAGCTTTTTAGATATTTTCTTTCATTTGTATCAGTGGTGATAAAATAAAAATCACATAAATCTAAATCTACGTTAATACTATCTACTTTTTCCACACCATATTTTAGTAAGATTTCTTTGTCTCTTGGTGTAAATGAATAAGGAACAAGTTTTATCAATAACTCAAGATATGTAACATCAGGTAGTTTATAATTCTTCAACATTTCACCAAGAATTATAAGATCATTTGTTCCTGATTCTTTTGTTACAGTTTTTCTTAGTCTGAGATAAAGTGATATATTATCAAATGATCTAATATCAGTGGACATATATCTAACAGAAGGAAACAATTTTAAATCTTTATGTAAATTGTGTTCAACAGATGTCACTTTACCATTGTTTAACACAACACTCATAAATATATTATTGTCAAATGTCACTTTAACCGCACCCGTAAAATTTTGGTCATTAAAAGTGGTGTCATACACAAACTGTGCAGTTTCTAATGTCCTAACACTACTAGCATCAAACATTTTACCTGTAATAAGAAAATTTGCTATAGTGGTGGCGGTAAAAAAATTTAACAATATCATTGTTTTACCTGTACCATTAGGACCAACTAAGATAGCAATATTCTTAAGAGTGATGTCATCAAAATTAAGCTTAGGATTTTCTAAATGAATGTCTATTGTCATAATAAAAATTTTTATACCAGATGTGCTGGGGTAGGTTTAAAGTTTACCTACCAGAACTGCTATTGTTAATGAAGTCAAAATAGTCAAAACCCTATCCAAAAAAAATCTGCGGTTTAAGAGAAGAATAATCTATAGAGGAACAACACTATAATAACAAGAATACAAATAAGAAACAAAGCCTGCAATATGTCAATAGTGATCATATTGAAGTGCTTAATCTTATCATTGTGTGGATGCAGAGTGTTAACTGTACTTAGAATAGAAGTGAGCATTATAAATACACACGTAATGATTAATCCTATAATTATTAATTTAATCATATTGATAACATTTATTTAATGTAGCTATATACTACACTTATTTAGGGGGTGAAAAGGACAATTTGAAAAAGATAATGATAGGAGGAGAGTGCAACTATCTCCTTGATACTCAACCACTTATGAAGATTTTAGCTAGCACTTAGCAAGTCATAGTCTGTAAATCTGTACCGCACACGTCATAGACACTTGGTAATGTCCGTATTTTTTCGTATGTATGTCCGTATGTTTACAGTGTGTATGTGCTAAATGATAAATGCTCCCCGTATTTATACAATACAGGGAGCATAATTTTAGAACGTAAGTTCTTCTTCTTTTTCAGCTACTACATCTGGATTTGAAGGTGTGGTCGGAGTTTCTTCTTCATCATCCAATGAAGATTTACCTTGTTCAGCTTGAGCTGCTGCAAGTGCTCTAGCTCTAAGTCTTTCTAGACTAGCTTGCATTTGTTGAGTCTTTTTGTCCTTTAGCATTTCTACCTTTGCTTTAGCATTGGTAGACGCAACCATATCTTTTTTGTTCTCAACATAAAGCTGAGATTTAATGATATTGGCATTGATGCTGTTAAACAGTACTACACTAGAGTCTCCGTCTAATACCTTCTGAATCTGGTCTTCTGGGTTAACCAATTCCCCTGTTCTGTTGTCTGTGAAGTTGACAGTCTGAACAGTACAGCCTACAAGGCTATCTAGGTCTTCAGTATCGAAGCCTTTTCTTGTCAATAAGTTGTATGTGATGCCACATTCAACAAGTTCATTATCAGAGGTTTGTGCAGTGAACATTGCATACTCTGATTTGCCAAATACTTGAGACACATTTGTGAGCTCAAGTAAAACTAACTTTGCCATAGATTATAATTTTAAGGCATTAAAAAATAAATAACACAATTATAAAGGACTAAACTAACACATTGTTAAAGGAGTTCTGCGGAGCAGGATGGAACTAGTAAAAGCCTAGATAACTACGCTCTTAAAGGAGTTCTGTGTAACAGGATGGAACAGGGTTTTTTAAAAAAATCCCCTTGTAATAATATACAAGGGGATGATTGTTAATGCAGTTCTGGTAAGGAAGATATATCAAACATCATCCCAATTCAGAGTGTTCAATGGTTGTGGAATGGTAAGTTCCATATCTGCAATGTCTTCATTAATAGGGTCATATGCATAAGCATATTTGTCATTAATTTTACTAATAGCGTGCTTATGTAGAAATTTACCAATTTCTTTCTGCATAAGCATATGTTCTTTGTAGTCCATAGTAGCATATGTTAAAAGGTGCATTAGTACTTCTACACCATTTTTTTTAACATATAACATAACAAATTTTATGTTTTTGTTTTCAAATTGGGTATAGCCTGGGAAACCTGCATCTTTACCCAAAAGGATTTTACAGGTGTATACACTGTAATTTCCAAAATCAATGTCTATACGGCTAAAACCGTAATTAGACTTTACTCTGATAGCTGACTTAACTTTAGACATAAAAAAATGATTTAATGGTTAATAATCAATGTATTAAAGGACCACTATCCAACACCACTAAATTGTTAAAGGAGTTCTTTGAAAAAGGATGGAACTAGATATAAGTGGTTGAACCCCTTTGCATTACTGCATTGGGGTTCTTAACCACAAGATTTTCTAATAGCCTATTTCTTCTAGTAGTTCAGCTTTAGCACTGATGAATACTTCACCTTTGCTAATTCTAAACTCATAGATGAAATTAGCTAAACCCTTAAAGTTAAAGAACTCTCTAAGGGTTAATTTAATTTCCTTCATAAAATGTGTTTATTGGTTAAGAATAATTATCAGCTTCATAAAGGACAAATTAAGAGTTTTGTTTAACGTTGGTCTCAAAAAAGACGGGGTAATACCAAACAACGTTAAACAAAACATACTTACTGGGCTAAAGACACTACTAAAATTATCCCTATTAGGAGAATAGAGATAATGGCAGTGCCTTTTATTTTCATATACTCGCTCTGGTCTTCTTGTTCCATTATAAACAAGATTGCAAATATCCCTGCCACTGACATAAGACAGCATAGTAATTTTAGATTTGTCTCTCCTGCTAATAGGAGATACAAAAATAAAATCATAGATGTAACACTTAATAGACCTTGTGCATAACTAATAAATCGCATAAATATAGATTAGGGGTTAATAAACAATATAAAATATAGAGACTTTTTACAGTCTCTATATGGTGTTATTCGCCGTCAGCTTGTGCTATGGCAAATATGACTGGGCATAGAAATACCCAATAAATAACACTAATACCCCAAAATACATCTGAGGTGAATACAATCTTAGGGTTGAAGGCAAACCCTGTTGCTAAGAATGATACCCATACACCTATGAAGGGTATCAACAATACTGCTACTACTCTAGCTACTACTTTCATTTTGATTTATTTTTAGTTAAGAAATCTAATTTATTAAAGGACAAATCTGCACCACACACACACGTTAAGGGTGTCCATATATATGTCCGTAAATTTCGAGTAAAAAATACCTGTAACATTAAGCTACAGGTATTGAATATTTTTTTTATTCCATCCAGTCTACTTCTTCATAATGAGAAAGTATGATGCAAATAGGTTTATTTGCATTTTCACCAAATGTGTCTATATGGACAGACATAATGGTTTGATGGAATAACATCTTGAATGATAAGGTATCATTTAAGAATTTAAGGTCATCAAGAGACATCCATTCATATGGAGCTATCTCTGATTCATTTTGATTACATTGATAGTCAATGTCTTCTAACTGAAATGAAGAGCTGTTTGTTTGCTCTTCATTCCAAGACTGAAACTGGGCTATTCTTACCCATTTGCAGTCTACATCATTGATCATTTGATCAATGGTCTTTATGACATTTTGTTTTGTCATTGTTATATAATTGAAGGTTAAAAAAAAACACAATAAAAAAGAGGTCCCCTACTAAGACTTACGTCTGTTCAGGGAACCTCAACAATATCTTATCCAAAGTTTGATTTACTTAATGCGACGGTGTAAGTACCGAAGCACTTTTAAATCAACTTTTAAGGGTTGCATTATCCCATAAACGGGATAATTGTACCTACCAATGTAGATTAACAGTTTACCATTGGCATAATGTGCCCCTAAGTGTCTCTGTTTTTTACATAGGTTTAACCATTTGGAAGAAAGTTCTGCTGCATTTATATAGCAGCCTCTGAGACCCATATAATCTGGCTCAATTGCCAGACTCTGTGCTTCTTCACCAAATCTATTATACACTTTTAGATTTACTACTTTCTTTTTTCTGCTTTTTGCAAGCAGAGAAAATGTGTTCATTTCTTGTGTGTTTGGTCTAGTATTCATAATATAAATTTAATAAGGTTTAAGCGTAGTAAATACCTAAACTTATACATCTCTGTATAAACCAACATTATCACTAATGTTTGCACCTTATCAATTTATTAAAGGACAAAAATATCCCTACAATCATTAGACTGTAGGGATAATGAGCTAATAGTTTATGTAAAATGGCTTCCTTGCTCAAGGGAAGTTGGAAACTGCATAACATAGTATTTTTTT